>TARA_B110000240_G_scaffold37444_1_pt1 | contig 18560 bp, 16 predicted proteins | sample TARA_B110000240 | Tara Oceans TARA_B110000240 (sample SAMEA4397611) | marine metagenome | biome: Polar Biome; feature: [DCM] deep chlorophyll maximum layer (ENVO:01000326); material: water (ENVO:00002006), including particulate matter (ENVO:01000060) such as... | depth 17 m | reverse complement strand
AATCTCATCGTCATTACAAATTAAGAGCCCACCCCCAACGGAATTTACGTGATTGTAAGTCTGACAAGAATAGCAACCAATAACCCCTCAACGCCCGGACCAAATATTACCCCATTTGGCACCAATGATATGGGCACAGTCTTCAATGACCAATAAGTTATGAGCCCGTGCCAGTGCCATCAAAGCATCCATATCAACGATATGTCCACGCATGTGTGACAGCATTAACACATCGGCTTGATGGGCTTTGGTAACCAGATCATCGAGATCAATTACTTAGCCCTCTGCGACCCCCACAAAGACAGCTTCCGCTCCTACAGACGCAATCGCCCCCGATACAGGAGCTAATTTGAAAGCATTGGTCAGCACTTTATCACCGGACTTAACTCCAACCACGCGCAAGGCCGCTACCAAAGCATACCCACCTGATGCCACCGCAAGGCGATGTTTAGCACCTACTTGGGCGGCAAATTCCTTCCCAAGCATCGCAGCCTCTACCGCCTCACCCTCCGACTCATTATAATGGTGAATTCGTACATGTTGTAGCACGGCTAAAGCCGCAGCAATGCCCTCGTCCAGGATAAGTTCTTGCTGGGTTAAATTACCGATAAATACATCATTCACATTGTAGGTAATGGGCTTGGTGGCTACAAAGGCAATGGTGTTTACAGCGGGATGTCGCAAACTATTAAAAAATTGCTGAACCCCAAATCAAGCAGATGAAAACAGACCCACAAACCATTTCAAATATCACAGATATTTATGATTTGTTATTTCAGCCAATCAGCTGAGCTACCAAATCAGGCAAGTCAGCAAAGTCTTGCAATAAGGCAGCAGGTGCCAGTGAGGCCATATCAGCGCCACTGGGGCCAAAGGTCACCAGCACCGACGGTACACCTGCATTGGACGCAGTGCTGCGATCAGTTATGGTATCCCCAATCAAGCAAGCGCGACTTCGATCCCCACCTGCACGGTCCACTGCCTCCCAAAACGGCGCAGGGTTAGGTTTGCGCACTGGCAAAGTATCTGCACCTACCAATGCATCAAAAACCTCTGTGGCCCCAAGCGCCTTGATCAGCTGGACGGCCAAACTTTCAGGCTTATTAGTACAGATAGAGACCGCAAAGCCTGCAGTACTGAGTGCAGCGACCGCCGCCAAAGCACCGGGATAAAACACAGTTAACGATGCAATATCTTGGCCATAAGCCTGCAATAAAATAGGATATTGACGATCAACCTCCGACATATCCTGCCAGCCAACCCGTTCAAACCCAGCGGTCAACATGGCCCGCCCGCCCCGCAACGCAATTCCACTATCGTTGGGCGCATTCAGAATTTCACCTAAGCCAAGACCTATAAAACACGCATTTGCAGCCTTCAGTAAATCGCCACTAGTGTCTGCAAGCGTGCCATCGAGATCAAAAACTACGCAGGGTTTGAGCATATTATCGCCTCTTTTGTTACGCATTTTGGCAACCAGCATAATTGCACATAAACGCTTGTCGAATTCCCTTATACCCTTAAAAGGACTTAATCGTTTAATAAAGGACTTAGATCCCACTATGAGTATTGCTCTCGTCATCTTAGCCGCTGGAAAAGGCGCGCGGATGCAATCTGATTTACCCAAAGTATTACACGAAATTGCCGGCGCTCCAATGCTAGTACATGCCATGATGGCAGGTCAGTCACTGGCCCCTGAACGCTGTATCATCATCGCAGGTCATGGTGCAGACGCGGTGGCTGGCGTAGCTATAAATCAAAATTCTGACGTAGAAATAATTATCCAATCTGAACAATTAGGCACTGGCCATGCGGTGGATCAAGCCCGAGCGTCCTTGGCTGACTTTGATGGTAATGTCATCGTCCTTTATGGTGACACACCCCTTATTAAGACCGAGACTTTGATAGCATTAAACAATAGTCTCTCCGACTCGGAGCTCTCTGTGCTTGGATTTGAAGCAAAAGATCCCGGTCCCTACGGCCGGCTGATCACGGATCATGACAATTTGCAGCGTATTGTGGAATTCAAAGACGCCTCTGACGCAGAAAAATCAATTACCCTATGTAACAGCGGTGTGATGGCAGTGGCAGGGCCATTACTGTTCAAATTACTTTCAGAAATTGATAATGAAAATTCTTCGGGCGAGTATTACCTGACCGATATTGTGGCTAAAGCCGTAGCCCATGAGGCTCCCTGCAAAGTTGTGCGCTGTTTCGAAACGGAGGCGCTTGGCATCAATAGCAGGGTTGAACTGGCCCAAGCCGAACATACATTTCAAACCCGTCGCAGAAATGAGGCTTTGGAAAACGGTATTACCATGCCCGATCCTAAAAGCGTTCATTTTTCCTACGATACGTTTATTGGCCGTGATTCTATTGTAGAGCAAAACGTGATTTTTGGCCCTGGAGTGACAGTCGAAACTGGGTCACGCATTAGAGCATTTTCGCATTTAGAGGGCGCACATGTCTCTCGCGGCTGCGTGGTGGGTCCATATGCTCGCCTGCGCCCGGGATCAGAGTTAGCCGAGGATGTCAAAATTGGAAATTTTGTTGAGATAAAAGGGAGTCTCTTGGCCGAAGGCTCAAAGGTAAATCACCTCTCGTATATAGGTGATGCAACAGTGGGTGCCCGCGCAAATATTGGAGCTGGCACAGTTACTTGCAACTATGACGGCGTGATGAAACATCATACAATCATCGGTGAAGATGCCTTTATTGGCTCAAATACTATGCTGGTTGCACCAGTGTCCGTGGGTCAAGAGGCCATGACAGCTAGCGGCTCAGTGATTGTCCGCGACGTCCCCAGCGGCGACCTAGCCATCGGCCGCGCCAAGCAAGAAAATAAGACCTGGTTAGCGGTAAAGCTGATGAAAAAATTGCGTGCCCTCAAAGCCACAAAAAAGGAATAACAATATGTGTGGAATAGTCGGGGTATTAGGAAAACACCAGGTGGCCCCAATTTTGGTAGAAGCACTTAAACGTCTGGAATATCGCGGCTATGATAGCGCAGGGATTGCCACGGTAAACAACGGCACTCTGGAACGAAGGCGTGCTGTAGGTAAACTGGTACACCTTTCAGATCTCTTGGTGCATGAGCCCCTAGCCGGAAAGTCCGGTATTGGCCACACACGCTGGGCCACTCATGGCGTCCCCTCTACAAGAAACGCCCATCCGCATCAAGCGGGGCCTGTAGCTGTAGTTCATAATGGTATTGTTGAAAACTTCAAAGAGCTGCGCGATGAACTGGCTAAATCAGGCCTTTATCATAAGACCGACACTGATACTGAAACCGTAGCACTTTTAGCGCAACATTATCTATCTCAGGGCGATAGCCCGCGTCTGGCTGCTCAAAAAACAGTTGCCCGCTTAGAAGGAGCCTTTGCTTTGGCCTTTCTTTTTCACGGCGAAGAAGACCTAATGATTGCGGCTCGGAAAGGATCACCACTGGCAATCGGTCACGGTGACGGCGAAATGTATGTGGGCTCTGATGCTATCGCATTGGCACCATTAACAGATCGTATCAGCTATATGGATGAGGGGGACTTTGCCGTTCTTACTCGAGACTCTCTCGAAATTACTGATAAAAATAATAAATTAGTCAACCGAGATATCCGTAAAATTACAATTGATTCAGCCCGTATTGATAAGGCTGGCTACAAGCACTTCATGGCCAAAGAGATTGCCGAGCAGCCTTCGGTACTTACAAACACTCTACAGAACTACATCAGTGCAGATGATAAAAATATTGAGTTGCCTAGCAATGATATTAATTTAGGCAAGATCGAACGATTGACCATAGTAGCCTGTGGCACTGCCTTTTATGCGGCGTTGACTGCCAAATATTGGTTTGAAAAAATTGTCCGGATACCCGTAGAAGTGGATGTGGCATCCGAATTTCGCTATCGTGAGCCACCCGTGACCCCCGGAACCACAGCTATCTTTGTAAGTCAATCAGGCGAAACTGCAGACACTTTGGCAGCGCTTCGCTACATGGCTCTTAAAGGTGCTACAATTTTATCTGTGGTAAATGTGGCAGAAAGCTCAATTGCCAGAGAGAGTGACTTAGTTTTGCCCTCATATGCAGGTATTGAGATTGGTGTGGCTTCCACCAAAGCCTTCACTGCACAACTCACCGTTCTAGCCTTACTGGCCGTCAAAATTGCTCACGCTAAGGACGTAATAAATGATATTCAGTATCAGGGATATATCACAGATTTAAATTGTATTCCTCGATTGATCAGTCAAGCTTTGAGCATTGATGTAGCCGTACAAAAAGTGGCCCTAAAATTGGCTACAGCGCAAGATATAATTTTTTTGGGAAGGGGTTCGATGTATCCTCTCGCCATGGAAGGCGCATTAAAATTAAAAGAGATCAGCTATATACATGCTGAAGGTTATCCATCTGGAGAGCTAAAACATGGGCCAATTGCGCTAATCGACAAAAAAGTCCCAGTTGTAGTTTTAGCGCCTATGGATGCGTTGTTCGAAAAATCAGTATCCAACATGCAAGAAGTAATGGCCCGCGCGGGCAAGGTTTTACTGCTGTCCTGCCAACAAGGATTAAACGCCGCATCGGATGGAACTTGGGCGACAATCAGTATGCCGGCGGCACCTGAGTTGATCACACCAATAATTTATGCTGTCCCCGCGCAGCTGTTGGCGTATTATACTGCAGTTGCAAAAGGTACTGATGCCGATCAACCTCGCAATTTGGCTAAATCCGTAACTGTGGAATAAATCTTTAAAATATGATAATTATCGACTTAGAATCTGCTAACCGTAGTTCTATCAAATCAAAATCTATGTATAGCAAAAATATAACACCTCTAAGGAAACTATGTCAGCACAGAGGGTGGACGTTTAAGCTCTATTAATACATCTAGGGCCATCAGTATGGTTGCTCGAGAACGACAAGGCCAGTGTACCACTGCCTGACCCTCGTAAACACTAAAAGGCGGAAAATACATGCTACTCGAAGATGCAATTGCTGCTCTGCAAATCCACGAGGTGCCAGGTAAAGCCACTCAGATGCGCGCCCATCACAAGGTTGAACGGGCATACTGGGGCCTCACCAACCCTGTTATAGATAATCAAGCGCGTCTCTGGCGCCAAAAATTACCACTTGACGAGCGTCTACTGTTAGCCGCTGAACTCTGGGACTGCAACGCCCATGAAGCGCGGATTTGTGCTGCTAAACTATTGACCCAGGCCCGCATTCGCCCAGACGATATCGAGGCATGGACACTAATCCAATCTTGGTTACCTGACGTAGATTGTCCTGTAATCTCTGATCATCTTTGCTCAGCCGGCCATCGGAGATTAAATTCTGATCCATCACGGATTCAAAATGTTGAAGCGTGGACGCAAAGCCTGCATGTCTGGTCTCGTTGTGCGGCACTCACTATCACATTACCGTGGACTAAACACCGCAACCCAAAGCCACATAACTTAGCCATTCGCGAGCAAGCTCTAGGTTGGGCTGCGCGCTATACCGAAGATCAGAATACAGTCATACAAAAAGCCGTAGGGTCTTGGGTGTTTGAACTATCCCGCAAGGATCCAGAACGAGCAGCCATATTTTTGGCGGAACATGGTACTAAAATGCGAAGTTTTGCTCGTAAAGACGCGAGCCGTCTGCTGCCATAGGACCTTTAACACAAAGCTTTAACTACAACTAAATCCTATCTTCAGGTATAATATGCGATGCGCTGTTAGCTATGGCCAAATACCGAACAGAGTAAGTACGCCAACGGAATATATTTGGGGTCTCTTTGCCCGCTGAGAGCCAGCCGATACCCATTAAAGGCGTATCATATGAACCGATTTTCTGGTCTTATAATAAGCTACAGCAGAAGAAATATTGGCCGATCTCGCTAGATGCCCACGGCACTATGAAGGTCTAGCTAGCAGCGCGAATTACTTGAGACCCAATAAAAAATTAAATACTTTGAGTTTTGTAAATTATGCCTTTGATACCTTGAAATATTAGGCTTTACTAACAAATTGATTGGAACAAACTTACATTATCCCAGTGCGGCCAAGGCAGGGAATTGTTCCAAAATCCACCAACTAAAGCGCGTGAATTGTCCTGTGACCATCATTAAGCCCACAGTCCATAGCAGCAAACCCATTGTCCGTTCAATCCGTTGCATATGTCGCTTCATCCATCTCATGATCCCCTTTAATGAAGGAAAAAATATCGCAACCAAAATAAAGGGGATACCTAAGCCTGCAGCATAGATGGTCAACAAAATCACTCCTTTAGCTGGGTTTGCGGTATCTGCAGCCAATGCGAGGATCGCCCCTAAGATTGGGCCTAAACAGGGTGTCCAGCCAAAAGCAAAGGCCAATCCTAAGATAAAGGCACCAAAGGCGGACCCACCTCGATCACCACCATCGATGCGAGCTTCACGGTCAAAGATACCAATCCGTATTAAACCCAAAAAATGTGCACCAAAAACCATGACCATCAAACCGGACCCGGTCACAAACCAATCTTGATTAGACAAAAATAACCGTCCCAAACTGGAAGCGGTAAACCCCAGCAATATAAACACGGTCGAAAGACCTAAAACAAAGAATAAAGATGCTAAAACCGTACGCCGACGCGCTTGGGCAGTTGAATTCATCTCATCCATACTCACTCCGCCCATATAGGCGAGATAGGGTGGAACAATGGGCAGCACGCAGGGGCTGGCAAAGCTAATCAGCCCACCTATCAGGGCAACAACCATTGCAGGCAGTAAACCTGCATCCCATAAATCAATTCCAAACATCAAAAGCACCTTCTAGCTATTTAAGTAATGTATAGGCTATTACGTGCCTGCGGTCATCCACAAGGTCATCATATCTATGTGGACAAAGTGAAACATCCCCCCTAAGTCAATTAGAATGGATTGGGACGAAGAACTAGATACGATTGGGCTACTTTGTCCACTGCCAGTGCTGAAGGCGCGCAAGCGTTTGATGTCCATGGCTAATGGTACTGTTCTGCATATGCGCGCCGATGATCCGGCTTCCATCATTGATGTACCGCATTTCTGTATTGATGCTGGTCACGATCTCTTGGCGCAAAATTCTAAAAATGGGCAACTGAGTTTTTTAATCCGCAAACAGGGTTGAAAACACTTTATTAAACGGAATTCTTGTTACCAAAGGCCCTCTTTTCAGAGGGCCTTTTCAGTTTTTGATCTACTAAGGTCAACCGCGTGACCACCAGCCACGCTTTTTTGGCACTACAGGTTGATTAGGCTCTGGCGCAGGTTCCACCTTCACCACGGCAACTGCATCCACCACAGGCTCAGCAACTACAGTCGCATTTATGGCCTCAACTACAACCGCTGCAGTCTTTTTAACTGCTGGTTTTCTGACGCGTTTCGTTTTTGGCTTAGCTACAGCTTCTAATGTTTCGACTGCGGCTGGGGCAGTAGCTTCAATCGGGACTTCAATCATAGGCTCATTAGAAGCCAAAGCCACTTCTTCGCCCTCCCGTTGTGCTTTTGTTTTACGGGGTTTGCGTACACGTTTAGGTTTTTCAGTAGAGATCTCAGCAGGGGTTACAGTTTCAATAGATGCTTCCAAGGACGTATCAGCAACCGTTTCAGAAGTAGCTATCGCCAAAGGGGTGAGAACCTCAACAGCAGTATCATTCTCAGATACAGCAACTTTGGCCTTAGATCCGCCACGGGTCCGGCGACGGCGTTTTGGCTTTTCTTCGTCATTCATAGCTTCGGCAGCAGCATCAAGAAAAACTGCTGGAACGTCGTCAGGCACGACATTATTAGCTCCATTTTCAGTCAAACCCTCATTGTTTTCTGCATCGCTTCCACCACGCCGGCGACGACGCCTACGACGCCGTTTTTTAGGCACCTCATCTTCTGCTATTGTTTCTACAGTATCAGCCACATCATCCTCTGGTACCTGCTCATCAATCTCTTCCATCAAAGAAATGTCAACCGAACTTACAGTGGCAGAGGCCACAGGTACTAAACGCGTCGCGGTCTTAAACTTTTCGACGACATAGTCAGGACTAATTAGGAATGGATCCGCTTCAATGCGCACAGCCATCCCGTAGCGTTGCTCAATTTGGCCGATATGCTCTCGTTTTTGGTTTATCAAAAAGTTGGCGATACTAATTGGAGCTTTGATCAAAACCTCTTTTGACTTAGCACGAACGCCTTCTTCTTCTAACTCACGCAAGATTGTCAGGCCCAGGCTGTCTTGGGATCTGATCAGACCAGTACCGTGACAATGGCTACAAGGCTGAGTGCTGGCTTCCAGCATGCCTGGACGTAAGCGCTGACGGCTCATTTCCATTAGGCCAAATCCACTTATCCGACCCACTTGAATGCGGGCGCGGTCTGTTTGCAACTTTTCCTTCATCCGTTTTTCAACAGCGGTATTGTTGCCGCGCTCTTCCATGTCAATAAAGTCAATCACAATCAAGCCGGCCAAATCTCGCAGCCGCACTTGACGCGCCACTTCGTCCGCAGCTTCAAGGTTCGTTGTCAATGCGGTTTTTTCAATACTTCCTTCTTTGGTTGCGCGGCCAGAGTTGACATCGATAGCTACTAGAGCCTCGGTGATCCCAATGACTAAATAACCACCAGATTTTAACTGTACGGTTGGATTGAACATCCCATCCATGAAGGATTCAACTTGAAAACGAGCAAACAACGGCACAGTATCAACGTAATGTTTAACATTTTTGGCGTGTGACGGCATAATCATTTTCATTGTGTCTTTAGCGTTACGATAGCCGTCAATACCTTCGACCAAAATTTCGTCAATATCACGATTGTACAAATCGCGAATTGATCGCTTTATCAAATCGCCTTCTTCGTAAATAGCCGCAGGTGCAGAAGATTTCAGCGTCAGGGCGCGGATTTGTTCCCACATCCGTTGCAAATATTCATAGTCACGTTTGATTTCAGTTTTTGTCCGCTTCGCACCCGCCGTCCTAACGATTAATCCAGCGCCATCGGGAACAACGATTGTTGTAGCAATTTCTTTAAGTTTTTTGCGATCAACAACATTGGTTATCTTACGGCTGATGCCTCCACCACGAGCAGTATTTGGCATCAAGACACAGTAACGACCAGCCAGTGACAGGTAAGTTGTGAGGGCAGCACCCTTATTCCCACGCTCTTCTTTTACGACTTGTATAAGCATGATCTGACGTACTTTGATAACTTCTTGTATTTTGTAACGTCTTGGGCGCGGTTTGCGCACAGGGCGCACATCGTCACTGTCATCTTCTTGAGCAACAGATTCAATACCATCATCGCGGGTGCCGCCAGCTTGATCGGCATCTTCATCCACGTTATCGTCAACTTCTACTGTATCTTGCGTTGCATCCCCGCTGACAGCTTTGTTAGCAGGTATAACTTCAAAGCTAGCATCCACAGATACAAAAGTTTCTGGCACATTTGGCTCTGACGCTTGAATATCTTGAACATTTATTTCAGCTACCTGAGTATCATCATCACTTAAATCAATGGTTTCCATACCGTCGACTGCGACAACATCACGTATCACTAAAGGATCAGAATTACTTTGGGTGGCGGGTTTAGCCCTACGTCGACGATTGCGTTTTGGTTTTTGCTCTTCACGTTCCACCTCAGCCGCTAACGATTCAGCATAGGCTTTCTCCTCAGCTAAAAGTGCTTCACGATCAGCAACAGGGATCTGGTAATAATCAGGATGAATCTCCGAAAATGCCAAAAAACCATGTCGATTTCCACCGTAGTCAATAAATGCGGCCTGTAACGACGGTTCAACCCGCGTGATTTTAGCTAAATATATGTTACCGGCTATCTGCCGTTTATTTTGTGATTCAAAGTCAAATTCCTCAACTTTGTTTCCGTTGACCACAACAACACGGGTTTCTTCCGAGTGCGTGGCATCGATAAGCATCTTTTTTGCCATTATGTCCACTTGCATCGTTCAGCAAGCCTCCTGAAAGAAAGCTAAAACCGAATGGATGTCTATTAAGGGCGAGACACGCAACATGGGGGCGGCTCGGTGGCCTGCCTTCATCCAATGCTATGGCGTGAGCCTGTGTCATCGCGTTTATATCTCCGACAGAATTATTTCTGCCCGTTATCAACCCCAAATCTCCGAGTTTTCCAAAGATCTAAGTCATCACAATTGGCCCCTAAGGACCATTTTCCGTCACATCCGGCCACTTTCACTAAAGTTACAAACGGATCCAAAAAAAAACATAAGCCGTCGGTATATTTTCACCTCCAAGCTGAAAAGACTTTAAGGGCGAACTGGGGGGGAAGACAATGGCTAAAATCTATCACTCTGACAATCTAGCAGCAAAACTTGTGCCAAAACGAAGGCTAGTTCACTATCCAAGATAATCTGCACGGCTTAGAGCATATTTAGCCATTTTTTCGTTTAATGTGCGTCGAGGCAAGCAAAGTTCACTCATTACACTGGAAATTGATCCACGGTGACGGCGCATGGTATTATCAATCAACATCCGCTCAAATGCCTCAACATATGCTTTTAGTGGCTTACCCTCAGTGGTCATAGCTGGGCGATCATCATCACCTTCAGCCATCAGTAACGATGTGATTGTACCAGCACCACGACGGCTTTGTAGCACAGCCCGTTCAGCCACATTGATCAACTGGCGAACATTGCCTGGCCAAGGCGCTTGCAGCAATTGGGCAGCTTCTTGCGCAGTAACCACCGGATTATTACAGCCGTATTCTTCTGCAAATTGTTCACCGTAGCGAGTAAAGAGCGTTAGGATATCCTCACCACGGCTGCGGAGTGGTGGCAATTCAATTCTAAGAGTAGCCAAACGATAGTACAAATCAGAGCGTAGAACATTTTCACAGGTTTTACCCTGCTCTTGCAGATTACAAATTGCTATAATGCGAGTCTCAGACGGATCACCTTGCGCATTTATGGCTTTCAACAGCCTTGACTGTACCTGAGCACTAAGTGCCTCAATATCTTCCAAAACCAAGGTGCCACCACGCGCGGCCTCCATAACTGGGATACGGTCTTCTTCACCTGCAGGGCCAAACAGGCGGCGCAATAAAGTTCCTTCTTCCTCACCAGCACAAGAAAACAAAATGAATTTTTTTCGTGCCCTCGCTGAGACCGCATGCAATGCGTGAGCGACGAGGGTTTTACCAGTACCAGTCTCACCCTCAATTAACACATGACCTTCGGCTTGCCCCAAATCTAGTATATCCTCGCGAAGTCGATCCATCTCCTCGTTTGCACCAATCAGCTTTTCCATTATTGAGCTGCCGGCCGATAACTCGCGGCGCAACTGGCGATTATCTAATATCAAACGGCGGGTGCGCGTGGCTTTTTTTGCCAATTCGGTCATTGTATCAGGGTTGAAGGGTTTTTCCAGAAAATCAAAGGCGCCCAACCGCATCGCTTCTACAGCCATAGGCACATCACCATGACCTGTGATCATGATCACAGGAAGACTACTATCTATACTTTTTATTTTTTTGAGAAATTGCATCCCGTCAATGCCTGGCATTTTGATATCAGTGACAATGATCCCTGGATAGTCAGCGCTAAGGTTTTTGAGAGCTTCACCAGCAGTAGCAAATGTTTCAGTCTCAAAACCCGACAAGGCCAGCCATTGGCCAATTGACTGGCGCATATCTTGTTCATCGTCTACAATTGCAATCTTCATAGCCTGCGCCATAGTTAGTCCTCGTTGTTATTATTTTTTAAAATTGGAAGAGTGACCTCAAAAACAGCACCTGATGTTTCACTGTTACGTGCCACAAGCCGACCACCCAAATCTGTAACAATGCCAGACGAAATGGCCAGCCCCAAACCCACACCATCACCAGGTTTTTTGGTAGTGAAAAACGGTTCAAACAAATCATCAAAATCCAAAATACCATCACCATTGTCGCGCACTGCCAGAGTGGCAGTTTCACCACCAAGCAACAGCAGTTCAATCTCGGGCGCAGTCACAGTCGATGTAGCATCCAATGCATTTCGCAAAAGGTTCACCACAACTTGTTCCAAGCGCAATTGATCACCCAGAATCATCACGGGATCACTAGGAAAGGTTTTGGACAGCGATATTTGACGCAATTTCAACTGTGGCTCCATTATTTCTAAAGCGCCATTTAATGCTAAGCGGACATCGACAGGTACTAAATCCTCCCCCCCCTTACGTGCATAAGATTTCAGCTGCCGCGTTATCGCACTCATACGGCCAATAAGATCGTCAATCCTTTGAAAAGAACTTAGAGCCTCATCCAAACGCTTGCGTTGCAACAACAGTTTAGCACCAGCCAAATATGTCTTCATAGCTGCAAGCGGTTGATTTAGCTCATGACTCACGGCTGCAGACATCTCCCCCAAAGCCGCTAGCTTGGACGATTGAGCCAAGGTTTGCTCTGCTACTTGCAAGTTTTTTTCAATTTTTTGGCGCTCAGAAATTTCGCGCTTCAGACGAATGTTGAGTTGCCGTAAATCATCCGACTCTTGTTGAAAGAATAAGGCTCGGGTCAAAGTCTGACGGGACAACTGATAAAAGGTCAAAGCAAGAAATATTGAAAACCCCATGATTTCTAAAGCTAATACAGCATTCACCCGCTGCCTGATTCCGCCATAGGTAGTAAACAATACCATGTTCCAGCCACGAAACGGGACCAGCAATTCTTGGCGCATAACTGCCTTGCCTTGCTCGTATACATCCGCCAGTAAAACGGTCCAATCTTGTGTAGCTTGAATTGCTCGCTCAATGGCACTCGGGGCAGACCGGCGCGCAAGAGCTTCCTGCTCAGGCAGCCCAACCCAAGATTTTTCTGTAGCGAGTAAAATTGGACCCTGTGGTGAGGAGACAATCACCGCATCAGAGATCCCTGCCCAAGCCGATTGAAACTTCCGCAGATCCACCTCTACGACGATAACACCGAGCAAATTATTATTAGCTACCACCTGACGCGAATATGCAAAGTCATAGCCCCCGATAGCCTGCTTATGAGTGGTGAATACTGTTTGGCTGGCACGAACAGCATCAACAAAATGTGGTAAATTACGTTGCGTTTCGCCTAAGCGACTGCGGTCTGTAGCCGCCACCACTCGACCATCTGCATCGAGCAACAAAATCGCAGCCGCGCCAATTTCATCAACAAATGATAGTAATCTCTGGCTAGTGAGCTGATAATCCTTGGAACTTAAGGCACCAATCAACTCGGCATCACTTGCCAGCAATCTTGGCACAATGGAATTGCGCTGCAACTCGCTGACCATATTACCAGAATAAAGCGCAAGCCGAAGTTGCGCCCGTTGCAGCGTAGATTGAGTGAAGCGCGCGGTGAGTAGGTGGTTGGTAATATAAACTGTGCCCACCGCCAACATAAAAATTGTCAGTAAAGCAAAGCGCACCCGCCAAGACAGGTTAGCAACACGTGGGGCTATTGCATCAGATTGATTAGTTACAGCAGACATAATAACAGAGTTAAGGTGCCCAAAGGCGTCAGACAAGCATGCTACCTATGCGGTGATGGTTTGGCCCACTAACGCGCGGAAAAGCGCCTGCCCGTCAGTTGAACCCATTTCTGACTCCATCGCTCGTTCTGGATGCGGCATCATACCCAAAACTCGGCGGTTGGACGACAATACACCAGCAATAGCATCAGAAGAGCCGTTTGGATTGTCACTATAGCTAAATGCCACTCTGCCTTCATCGCGCAGCGTTGCAAGCTCAGACTCAGTAGCAAAATAATTACCATCATGATGGGCGATTGGCACTCGAATTTCGGTCCCTTGTCCATAGCCAGAAGTGAAGACACTATCCTCTGTTTCAACAGTTAAATGAACAGTTTTACACAAAAAACTTAGACCAGAGTTGCGCATCAAGGCGCCTGGAACCAGCCCAGTTTCGGTAAGCACTTGAAAGCCATTGCAAACCCCTAACACATAGCCGCCCCGGTTAGCATGATCGACCACCGACCGGCATATTGGCGATTGGGCCGCAATCGCACCACAGCGCAAATAATCACCAAAAGAGAACCCACCAGGAATTACGACTAAGTCTAAGTTTATAGGTAAATCAACATCTTTGTGCCAAATTGTGGTCACATCTGCACCAGTTTTACGGAGTGCCACAACCATATCACGATCACAATTAGATCCAGGGAAAACAACAACAGCTGCGCGCATCACAGAATTTCCAATGTATAGCTTTCGATCACTGCATTGACCAACAAGCGGTTGCACATCTCATCAACCTGCGCAGTATCAGTGCCATCAGCCAAATCCAGTTCAATCACCTTCCCTTGCCGCACCCCATTAACGCCCGAAAAACCCAGACCACGAAGGGCAAATTTAACTGCCTCTCCCTGTGGATCCAGAACACCTTTTTTTAGCATCACAGTGACGATAGCTTTCATGGCATTATCCTTAAAGTCAATTAACTAGAGTTGGCTTGGTCATCTGAGTTGGGTTTTCAGGCAAGACTCCTAATCTGCGGGCAACTTCTGCATAGGCGTCGGTCAGACTACCCAAATCCTGGCGGAAGACATCTTTATCTAGCTTTTTACCAGTCTTTAAATCCCATAGACGGCAGCTATCAGGGCTAATTTCATCAGCTATAATTAAGCGTTGATAATCGCCTTCAAATACTCGTCCAATTTCAATTTTAAAATCAGCAACACGAATTCCAACCCCATACATAACGCCAGAAAGAAAATCATTTACGCGCAACGCCAGAGCCAGCATATCATCCAAATCTTGCTGACTGGCCCAGTTAAAGGCAATTATATGCTCTTCTGAGACCAGAGGATCACCTAAAGCGTCATCCTTAAGGCAAAACTCAACAATCGGGCGCGGCAAGGCTGTGCCCTCTTCAATACCCAAACGCTTGGACATAGTTCCCGCTGCATAGTTGCGCACAATCACTTCTAAAGGCACAATTTCTACCGCCTTGATCAACTGTTCACGCATGTTAAGTCGTTTAATGAAATGGGTGGGGACACCTAAAGTATTTAGTCCAGTCATGAAAAACTCAGACAGACGGTTGTTCAACACTCCCTTGCCTTCAATTATGTCTTTTTTCTCCGCATTGAAGGCAGTAGCGTCATCTTTAAAGTATTGTACAAGCGTTCCCGGCTCGGTACCCTCGTAAAGGATCTTTGCTTTGCCTTCATAAACTAACTTTCGACGTGCCATTTTACTCTCCGTAATATGATTGCGTCTTATTGCAATGAGAGCCTTTCGGCAAGCATGCAAGGCAATACATTGCCAGCTGTATTTACTTAACTGTCCTCTCTTCTGTTTGGAGCCATGCATCGCACCCAAAACAATGACCATTATTGCGCGGCCCTAAACAATTTGTATTTAATTCATGAACTTTATGATGGAAATGGATTTTGCTAATGCCATTATTTGTGCGAGATTAAGTGACGCTGTAAACAATAAGGTGATACTGTGGGTCTTACATCAACCAACCAACTACAAGTATTTCTTGAAAAGCGAGACTGGGTTTTGGCCGATGGCGCTACAGGTACAAACCTCTTTAATATGGGTCTGCCCTCAGGTAACGCGCCTGAGCTATGGAACAAAACAGCACCTGAAAAAATCAAGGCGTTATACAAAAGCAGTGTCGAAGCGGGATCAGATCTTTTTCTGACCAATTCCTTCGGAGGCAACCGATCACGGCTCAAATTGCACGGAGCGGAGACATACGCCACCGAACTGTCGCGTATTTCCGCAGAAATTGGCCGTGAGGTGGCGGATGCGTCTGGTCGAAATGTGATCGTTGCAGGCTGCGTAGGACCCACAGGCGAAATCATGCAGCCAATGGGCCCACTTTCTTATGCGGTTGCCGTGGAAATTTTTCATGAACAGGCCGAAGGCCTTAAGGCTGGCGGTGCCGATATCGCTTGGGTGGAGACTATTTCCTTTGGAGATGAATACCGGGCCGCAGCCGAAGCTTTTGCCCTGGCAGATATTGCATGGGTGGGCACAATGAGCTTTGATACCGCAGGCCGCACCATGATGGGTATAACCGCGCCTGATTTGGTCAAGCTGCTAGCAAAGATCCCAAACAAGCCGTTAGCTTTCGGCGCAAACTGTGGTGTCGGTGCCGCTGACCTACTGCGCACAGTGCTAGGGTTTTCAGCAACGGGTACATCAGTTCCAATTGTTGCCAAGGGCAACGCAGGCATTCCAAAATATCATGATGGCCACATTCATTACGATGGCACACCTGAACTAATGGCCAACTATGCCACTCTGGCACGTGACTGCGGCGCAACAATAATTGGTGGCTGCTGTGGAACCACTTCAGATCACCTTAGGGCGATGCGTACTGCCTTGGAAAACCATGTGCCGCAAGAACGCCCCTCGCTTAAAACTATCAAGTCCGCATTGGGCGGCTTTTCATCTGAAAGTGATGGTACTGACGGAAAATTTCCAACCCGTGAGCGGCAAAGCCGGCGCCGGCGCACTACATAATGTCAATGAACCTATCGTTCGCGTTCCAGACATAAACTTTGGCATTAAGATACAAACCTTCAGGATAGTTTAGAAAAAAAGTCGGTTGCGAAGGTCTTGGTGTCGCAATCGGTTAAGACCCAAAGCCAAAACCAACCCCATACGGGAAGTACGAAACCCATTAAAAGGCGTTGGCGCATGTCTGACCAAGAAGACGATATCATACTGTCTGAATTGAACGACGAAGATCTAGTGGCACAGATGTTTGATGACCTCTACGATGGCTTAAAAGAAGAAATCGAAGAATCCGTTAATATTCTATTGGAACGCGATTGGGCGCCGTATCGGGTTCTGACCGAGGCTTTGGTTGGCGGCATGACTATTGTAGGCAATGACTTCCGGGATGGTATTTTGTTTGTGCCCGAAGTTTTGCTTGCAGCAAATGCAATGAAGGGTGGCATGGCTATCCTAAAACCCCTGTTAATAGCAACCGGCGCACCGCGAGTTGGAAAAATGGTTATAGGCACCGTGAAGGGTGATATTCATGACATCGGCAAAAATCTGGTTGGCATGATGATGGAGGGTGCCGGCTTTGAGGTTGTGGATCTTGGTATCAACAACTCGGTTGACGCCTATCTGGAGGCCATTGAAAAAGAGGGCCCTGACATCCTTGGCATGTCAGCACTTTTGACAACGACAATGCCATATATGAAAGTTGTGATTGATACGCTGGTCGAAAAAGGCATGCGTGATGATTATACTGTTTTAGTGGGCGGAGCGCCCTTGAACGAAGAGTTTGGCAAAGCAATTGGCGCAGACGCCTATTGTCGCGATGCAGCTGTCGCTGTTGAAACTGCCAAAGAGTTTATGGCGCGAAAGCACAACCGCATGGCCGCTAGCGCTTAAATCATCTGCATAGATGGTTTGTCGTGGCCCTAACTGCTATGTTTGGGCAACTTTTGTAACTGTCATTGGAATCCCAACCTATGAGCCAGACGCCAGAGCCTTTCACAGACGAACAACTCTCAGTTGATGGTCTGGAACTACGGGATCACGGACGGGTACTTTTAATTGCCTGCGGCGCTCTAGCGCGTGAGGTGTTAGCACAGATCAAGGCCAATGGCTGGATCCATGTGGATCTAAAATGCTTGCCGGCAATCTACCACAATGAACCGAATAAAATAGTTCCAGCCGTTAAGGCACTAATCGAAAAATACCAATCCGAATATGCTGAGATCTTCATCATATATGCCGATTGTGGAACCGGTGGCCGGTTGCAGAATCTATGCGATGATATGGGTGTGTCGATGATCTCCGGCCCACATTGTTATAGTTTCTATGAGGGTAATACTATTTTTGAAGCGCGCGAAGAGCTCACCTGCTTTTACCTCACAGACTTTCTAGTACGCCAGTTTGATGCGTTTTTTTGGCGCCCTATGGGCTTAGATCGCCACCCGCAGCTTCTGCAAATGTATTTTGGAAATTACACAACGCTAGTATATCAAGCTCAAACCCAAGACCCACTACTCGAGGAAAAAGCGAAAGATTGTGCCCGACGCATGAAATTGATCTATGAATATCGCTTTACGGGATTTGGAGATCTGGCAGTGGCGCTCGATGCGATGGTAGAGCAAACTTAAGCCACAGCAGCTGTTTCAATGACCCGCGTCACCATGGCACGCAAGCCGTTTGAGCGCTGTGAGGAAAGATGTTCATTCAAACCTAAACGCCCTAGTTCGGACACCACATCAACCTTATCAATTTCTGCAACCTCCAAACCGGAATATAGGGTGATCAACACCGCTATTAGTCCCCGTACTATGATGGCATCACTTTCACCTACGAATGTCAGAACACCGCCCTCAATGGTAATATGTAGCCAGACTTGCGAAGCGCAGCCGTCCACCTTGGTAGCGGGCACTTTAAGAGCTTCTGGCATGTCAGGCAAAGCTTTACCTAAATCAATCACATGCCTGTAGCGATCTTCCCAGTCGTCTAAAAATTCAAAGGTTTCAACGAGATCTTCAAAATCAGCTTGCGCCATCGGTTTCTCCTATAACTTTTATGAGTTAGTTCAGAATTAAGGGAGGTCCATAGATTGCTGGCCTTAAAGCTCG
>TARA_B110000240_G_scaffold195865_1_pt1 | contig 18704 bp, 15 predicted proteins | sample TARA_B110000240 | Tara Oceans TARA_B110000240 (sample SAMEA4397611) | marine metagenome | biome: Polar Biome; feature: [DCM] deep chlorophyll maximum layer (ENVO:01000326); material: water (ENVO:00002006), including particulate matter (ENVO:01000060) such as... | depth 17 m | reverse complement strand
TAAACTTAAATTAAACTGTTGGTGGTAGTGCTGAGCATGGTTATTTAGCGCATGACAAAAGGGTCAGCCATCGGTTCACTGGAGGTATTAATCCACACTGTTTTCAGTTGGGTATAATCTTTGACCCCGTCTATGCCACTTTCACGACCATAACCACTGGCTTTAAAGCCACCAATTGCGCCCATAGGTGAGACAGCCCGGTAGGTGTTAACCCATATGATACCAGCCTGCACGGCCTTACTCATGCGGTGCACGCGCGCATTGTCACGGGTCCAAATACCCGCCGCTAAACCAAATTCAGTATCGTTGGCCAAGGCTAGGGCTTGTGCCTCGTCTTTAAAGCGCATAATGCTGGCCACGGGGCCAAAGACTTCCTCTTGCATAATGCTGCATTCATTATTTTCGACTGCCAAAATTGTGGGCTCATAGTACCAGCCTTCTCCAGCGATGGAGGCTCGTTTGCCTCCCTGAATTAGCTTTGCACCATCGGCTAAGGCCTCGGCTACCATACGCTCAACTAGAGCCAGTTGTGGTTGGGTGGCCATGGGGCCCATTTCAGAAGTAGGATCCAAAGGGTCACCAATAATAATGCTAGCAGCGCGTGCCTTGAGGGCGGCTAAAAACTCAGTGTATACGCCATCTTGCACAAGCAAGCGGCTACCCGCGACGCAGCTTTGGCCACTGGCAGCAAAAATACCAGCAATCACTCCATTAACGGCACTGCCAATGTCAGCGTCTTCAAATATAATGTTGGGTGATTTTCCACCCAGCTCTAGGCTAACCTGGGCTAAGTTTTCAGCACTGTTTTTAATCACAGCCTTAGCCCCCTGACTGCCACCGGTAAAGGCAATGCGGCGCACCAGTGGGTGCTTGGTCAAGGCAGATCCTGTGTCAGTGCCAAAGCCTGTGACCACGTTGACTACGCCGTCGGGGAAGCCCGCTTCCTTGACTAAGTGCATAAGTTCAATAATGGTGGCTGAAGCATGTTCGGAAGGTTTGAGTACTAGAGTGTTGCCTGCAGCCAAGGCTGGCGCCAGCTTAACTGCGGTTAAGTACATGGGGGAATTCCACGGAATAATAGCCGCAACCACACCTAAGGGTTCATGGGTGGTATAGGCAAACATATCGGCTTTGTCTAGGGGTAAGGTCTGGCCCTCAAGCTTATCGGCTTGACCGGCGTAGTAATAAAAAAATTCAGGCATGTAACCAATTTGACCCATCGTTTCACGGATCAGTTTGCCGTTATCGTTAGTTTCCAATTGTGCTAAATGGCCTTGATTGGCAGCGATTAAATCACCCAGTTTACGCAGCAATTTACCCCTTGCTGTGGCGTTTAAGTTGCGCCACGCTGGGTTTTCGAAAGCATTTTGCGCCGCTTCAACGGCAACATTTACATCAGCTTCTTTTGCGTGTGGGAAACTTGCCCAGGGTTGGCCATTGGCAGGGTTTACACTGTCAAAGCGGCTACCATCTTGGGCATCTACCCACTGACCGTTGATAAACATTTGGTATTCGCTAAGGCCCATGACTTGCTCCTTTAATGACTGCGTTAACTGAGTGGCAGCGAGTTAATACCCATAAATTGGGCTAATAGTGCGTTGACTTCACTGGCCTTCTCAACGGGCATCATGTGCCTAGCGTTTGGTAAAATAACCGCTGTTGCTGAGGGTATCTTTGCTGCTAAGGCGTAGCTCATGGCAGGGGTAGAGCCAGGGTCTAGCTCACCGGTGGTAATCAACGTGGGGCAGCTAATGTTGCTTAACTGATCTTGCACCACATTATCACCTTCACCGAACAAACGATAACAGCGACTATAACTGGGGCTATGGTTAGCTAATACCTTGGCCTTTAACAGGGCTAAGTCAAGGCCATGATTTTGAGTATATAGAGGACTAAACCAGCGGGTTAGAGCCTGATCTATATTAGCACTGGGGCCATGTTTTTCTACCTCACGCACTCGCTTTAAAATAGTGTCACGTAAACGGCGAGTTCGATCAAACACTGAGTTCATAATTATTAGACTTTGCAGACGATCATGGTATTGGGTGGCAAATACCCGGGCCACCAGCCCTCCTAAAGAAAATCCGACTAAATGCACTCGCTTAAGTTGCCTATACTCCAACAGGTCATAGAGCTGCTGGGCCAAAGTTTCTAGGCTAAGGCCACTTTCTGTATGAGGGCTTAACCCATGGCCAAGCAGGTCATAGGTGATAATTTGGTACTTATCTTGTAAGCCCGCTACTTGATGTTGCCATAGGTTTAAATCTAACCCCACACCATGGATAAAGACTAGGGTGTTGTGTTTTGACTCACCAAAGACTTGGTAATGAGTTCCCGCTGGACAAAATAAAGCCATTAAAGCTGGGCCTCTAGGGCCGCTTTTTCGGCGGCAATTTCTTCCATATCCATGTAGCGGTTGCCAATCCGAGGGTGCGCACGACCCCCATCTGCACCACCAAGAACCACGATGATTTCATCGGCTGCTGGCGCATCTTCAATGTGCATTTCTAAAGTGATGTAGTGGGAGCGAAAACCCGCATCATCTTTATGCATCATGGGGATCTGGATAGAGGTTCCGGCTGGCCCACGTTTGTTGGTGAAGCTTAAGAAACTTTTGGCGTTCACAGCGTCTCGGTAATGGTTGCCAAAACGTAAGGTATGAATGAGACCAGAGGCGTGCTCAATCTCCCCGTCTAAGCCGATCACAGCAGCTTTACCATAGGCCTCTATAGCCTCACCACTAGGAAAGTGAGCCAGTATTTTAGCCACCATTTCGGCGCCCAATTCAGAACACCCCGCAGTAATTTCTGGGCGCAGATTTTCTACAAAACCTTGGCCTGCCCATGGATTTTTAATGACATAAGCCACACCCACCATGGTAATGGGTCTAGGTGCTAATTTACCCCCTTCAATGCGCGTTTCTTCGATGCTGGTGACAACTTTACGTACTTCAAAATGCATAATTTATTCCTGATTAAAGTCAGTCACATGGGTTAGTTAAAGTGAGGCATTACTTGGTCTATGAATAACTGCAAAGACTTTTTCTTTTCTGCATGGGACAGGCCGTTGTCGCTCCAAAAGCTAAATTGGGTCACACCGAGTGCTTCGTAGTGCTTAATGCGCTGGGTGACTTCAGCGGGCGTGCCGATGAGAAGATTATTATGCAGATCGTCTAAAGCAAAGCCTGGCAGTTCATCCATTTGTTCATCAGTCAGCGGTTTTACAAAGCCCTCGACAGGTGTTTGGTCATTTTTAAACCAGGCGTAAAAATAAGCGTACCAATTGCGCAGGGCTTGAGCACCTTTGCGCCAATCTTCATTTTCTTCATGCACCCATGTGTGACGCAGAGCGAGTAATTGAGGTTGTGGCTTTTCTGGGTGGTTAATGCAGGCTTGCTTAAACCGTTGGCTGGCCATTTCAATGCTAGCATCACCAGCGATCAGTGGAGTGATCATAACATTGCAGTCATTTTCTACTGCATAATCATGTGATTCTTGTTCTCGAGCCGCCACCCACATGGGTGGGAAAGGTTTCTGTGTCACTCGAGGAATGGCTGTAGAGGTGGGGAACGAAAAGTGTTTACCATCATGGGCGTAGTCGCTGGTCCACAATTTTTGTAAGGCAGGAATCATCTCTCGCAAGGGGCCACCGCCTTCTTTGGCCGTCATTGTGTCTGTCATGCGATCAAATTCTGATTGATAGGCTCCGCGGGCAATACCAAAATCAAGGCGGCCATTACTCATCATGTCCACTAGTGAAGCTTCACTTGCAAGACGAACAGGGTTCCAGAAGGGGGCAACAATAGTACCTAATCCCAAGCGAATAGTTTTAGTAATGGGGGCAAGGTAGGCCATGAAGTTTAGTGGGTTGGGGCCGATGGTGAATTCCATCATGTGGTGTTCGCCAATCCACACAGTTTCAAATCCTGCCTTTTCCACCATGAGGGTGAGCTCGACTAGCTCATCAAAGAGTTCTTTATGAGGCTTGGTTGGATCAGATCGCTCCATGTGAACAAACAAAGAAAATTTCATAGTGGCAACTCCCAAGCCTAAACGTGCGTTGTTATTAATCAGATTGTATTATGGTATACCATCATACATATGCAGAATATGCCACTGAGCTAATAACATGTCAAGTCCTTCTATAGGTAGATATTATTGGTACAATTGTCTAATCTTGCGTTAGTTAATTGTATTCAATTTAAAAGGTTCTAGGGACGGTTCTTATGTTTCAATGTTTTTTTCCTAATCCACGATGGTTTTTTATTACTCTAATTGTCTGGGCAAGTGTATGCATTGCGGTTTGGTATGGCTGGGGTGATCAGTTAGGAACCTTGTTAGGTTTTGAACTGCCCGGTGAGGATGCTGAACCGGTACTTGGTTTGGGTCATTTTGTTAGTTCAGATTTTATCTGGTTTTACCTCTATTTTTTCACCACGCTGATGATGTTTGGCCTAGTGTGGATGCGACTTTCACCTCATGAGTGGCAGTTGTGGTCAATTTTTGGCACTGCCTTGATCTTATTTAGTACCTATTTTTCGGTGCAGGTGTCAGTGGCTATAAACACCTGGAGACGGCCTTTTTTCGATAACATACAAGCTGCACTGGCAGAGCCAGGGAGCATTACTGCCAAAGAACTATATGACTTGATTATTATCTTTGGTGAAATCGCTTTTTTAGCGGTCATCGTATTTGTCATGACGCGCTTTTTTGTAAGCCACTACATTTTTCGCTGGCGCATGGCCATGAACCAATTTTACGCCTCAAGATGGACTCAGCTCAGACAAGTGGAAGGGGCAGCACAAAGGGTGCAAGAAGACACCATGCGTTTCGCTAGCATCATGGAAGGTTTGGGAGTGTCGTTAGTGGATGCCTTCATGACCTTGGTGGCTTTTTTACCAGTACTTTGGTCGTTATCTCAATATGTAACAGAGCTGCCTATTGTTGGAGCCATCGCTTCGCCTTTATTTTATGCAGCTATATTTTGGTCTGTTTTTGGTACCATGCTCATGGCCTTTGTAGGTATTAAATTACCCGGTTTAGAATTTCGTAACCAGCGCGTGGAAGCGGCTTACCGTAAAGAGTTAGTTTACGGTGAAGACCACGAAGACCGGGCGCAGCCTTTAACACTAACTGAGTTGTTTGGTAATGTACGTAAGAACTACTTCCGGCTCTATTTTCATTATATGTACTTTAATGTGGCACGTAGTTTTTTCTTGCAGGCAGATAACCTGTTTGCCTATATTATTCTTATTCCAACCATCGTTGCAGGCACCATAACCTTTGGTATTTTGCAGCAAATACTGACCGCTTTTGGGCAGGTAAGTAACTCCTTCCAATACCTAATCAACTCATGGCCAACCATTGTTGAGTTGCTCTCAGTCTATAAACGGTTACAGTCATTTGAGCGAGTACTGCATGAAAAACCACAAGTGGACATCGACCAGCAGTTCCTCGAAGAGGGTGAGAGCCGTTAAGCTGAGGTAATGCACTCAGGTGGCATGGTGCTTTAACTGATGCCACAACCTTTGAGTATGATGTGTTTAATAGAGTTGGCGGCGTCTATAAAAGCTTGCTCTGTTAGGCGTGGGGTCTGGGTCGCAATAAGGATTTGTGGCTCAAAATCAGCGTAATATTGAGTGCTGGCCCAGATCATAAAAATCACATGGGCTGGATCGACGTCATCCATCTTGCCCTGAGCCACCCAGCTTTCAAAAATACTCATGCGCTGCTTAAACCAGAGGCGATAATCTTGCTGCAGGTATGCGCTTAAGTGGGGAGCGCCACTAATCATTTCTTTAGCAAATAGCCTTGAAGCGGTGGGGTGAGTCCTAGAAAAATCTATCTTTGCATCAATATACCGGCTCAGAACATGGGCGGGTTCATCATGGCTAGACAGTTCGTTAAACACGTTATCCCAAAGCTTTAGCGTGTTTTCTAACACCGCCCCATAAAGGCCAAGTTTATTAGCAAAGTAATAGTGGATGTTGGCTTTAGGTACTTGGGCAGACTCGGCAATGCGTTGCATGGTTGCACCACGAAAACCGTGACAGGCAAACTCCTTTTCTGCGGCTTGCAAAATTAGGTCTCGGCTCTGCTCTCTGATACGTCCAGGCTTATAGGGCCCTCTTGAGATGTTTGGGGTCATGTGGTGTGCCATTAATTACTAAAGCCATAATGCATCATCATAGGCTATTTTAACATTAATGAAAAGTTGACTAAAATGACAGGTATTGAGAAGATACGAGGCTAATCAAAGAGAGTAGCGCATATGCACCTGTTATTGAATCAATCGACGATTGAAATAGTAGATCCGGCAGCAGACACCACCTTATTGCATTGGTTAAGAGAATCTCAATATTTAATGGCGACCAAAGAAGGCTGCGCTGTGGGCGACTGTGGTGCGTGCACAGTGATGGTTGGCGAATTAGCCCAAGGTCGCATAGTTTACCGCAGTGTGAACGCTTGCATTGCTTTATTGGGCAGTCTTCATGGCCGCCATGTGATTACCTTAGATGCCCTGCAGGGGCCTATATTGCATCCGGTACAGCAATCTATGGTAGATTGTCACGCCAGCCAGTGTGGTTTTTGCAGCCCAGGGTTTGTCATGTCGCTTGTGGCTTGGTGGCTCAATACCCCGGCTGATCAATTAGCCACCCCACAGGCTTTTGCCCATCACCGTCATGGTGTTGAACTGGCATTATCTGGCAATTTATGCCGTTGTACTGGTTATCATCCTATTCTTTTGGCGGCTGACCAGTTAGCCCCCATAGACAGAGCCACAGACCCTTTATTTAGTCAGTTGGGGGGTTATGATTACTGCTACGCACAATTGCAGCAGATGGCCTCTCAAACCCAGCACGCTTCTACCCCAGCTTATGTGACGCCGATTAACCTCGCTGAATTAGCCTTGGCGTATGAGGCCTTTCCGGCTGCGCGATTGGTGGCAGGGTCCACCGACCTCGCTTTAGACATTACCCATGGTCTTAAGTCGATTGACCATTTGATCGACGTCACTGGGGTAGCAGAACTACAGTTGATTGAAAAACGAGGTCACCGACTGCATATAGGTGCCGGTGTGACGCTCAGCGAGGTTGAAACTTTCTGTCAAAATGACTTACCAGCTATGAGCGACTTATTAGTTGGTTTTGCATCCCGCCAAGTGCGTAACCGCGCTACCTTAGTGGGTAACATTGCCAACAGTTCCCCTATTGCCGACGTGCCTCCTTTGTTACTTGTGATGGACGCTCAATTAGTCCTTCAGTGTGGTTTAAAGCAGCGCATTATTGCCCTAAAAGAGTTTAACCTGGGTTATAAACAAACCGCTTTAGACACTGGTGAGTTTATTCACAGTGTCATATTACCCTTGCCATTGAAAGGTCAGCGAGTGTGGGTGGAAAAGGTGAGTAAACGCACTGAAGATGACATTTCGGCTACTTGCGTGGCCATGAGCGTGATCATAAAAAAAGGTGTCATTGTACAAGTTAATATCGCCTGTGGCGGCATGGCTGCGATTCCTAAAATGGCCAACGCAACGCAAGGTCAGTTGTTAGGTCAAAGCTTAAGTCATCAACTGATTGCTCAAGTACCCGCATGGTTGGCTCAAGATTATCAACCCATTGCCGATATGAGGGCCAGTGCTGACTATCGACAACAGGTCACCGCCAATATTATCCAAGGCTTTTTAAAGGAGCTTATGGCATGAGAAAACTACCTCAAATCAAGCATCCACAAGCCGCTTCCAAAGCCCAGGTGAGTCAGAGTGATGGCTACAGTTCCAAGCCTAATATAATAGGTAAAGCCACACCCCATGAAAGTGCGCAGCTGCACCTCACAGGCAAGGCTTTATACATTGATGACATTGCCGTGCCCGTTGGTTGTTTGCATGCTTATGTAGGGATGGCGACGGTAGCCTGTGGGTTACTGGCCAGTCAGGATTTAAGCGCGGTTGCTAGTGCAGACGGTGTGGTTGATGTCATCACAGCCAAGGACATTCCGGGTCAGGTAGACATTGGGGCAGTCTTTGCGGGTGATCCTTTGTTGGTTGAAGAGCAAATTAACTACTTTGGTCAACCTCTTTTTGCTGTTGTTGCCACTAGTCGCGACGCTGCCCGTAAAGCTGCGCTCTTAGGTCAGGCACAGATTAATGCGCAACCACCCTTGTTAACCCTCGAGCAAGCTCAGGTCAGCAACAAACAGGTGCGCCCGAGCCATCGCTTAGTCAGGGGTGATAGCGCCAAGGCACTTCAGGCCTCGGCACATTGCCTTACAATCAATCAGCAGGTGGGTGGCCAAGAACACTTTTACCTTGAAGGTCAGGTTTGCTTAGCTATACCGCAAGATAATGGTGGTGTATTGGTCCACACTTCAAGCCAGCATCCAAGTGAAGTGCAAAAGCTAGTGGCCGAAGTGCTGGCCTTACCGATGCACAAAGTGGTGGTCGATACGCGGCGTATGGGGGGTGGTTTTGGTGGCAAAGAAACCCAAGCAGCACAATGGGCATGCCTTGCGGCCCTATTAGCCGTACGCAACCAAAAGGCGGTCAAGATGCGCCTTGCACGCAGTGATGATATGGCGCTGACGGGTAAGCGTCATCCTTTCGTAAATCAGGCACAGGTGGGTTTTGATGGGCAGGGACTGATTACTGCCGTCAATGCTGAACTCAATGGCTTGTGTGGTTGTAGCCCTGATTTGTCGGACGCGATTGTTGATCGAGCCATGTTCCATACCGACAATGCCTATTATTTGCCCGCAGCCACCATTACCGGTCATCGTTGGTTTCAGAATACAGTATCTAATACTGCATTCCGCGGCTTTGGTGGGCCTCAAGGTATGATGCTTGCTGAGCAAATGATGGATGATATTGCCCGCAGTCTTAGTAAAGATCCCTTGTTAATCAGACAGGCCAATTTATATGGCCAAGACGATCGCAATATCACGCCCTATCATCAGACGGTCAAGGGCGTAGACCTACAACGGATCATACAAGAGTTGGTCGAGTCCAGTGACTATTGGGTGCGGCGCAAGGCGATTCACAGCGATAACCAACAGGCTTTAAAAACCGGTGGCCGTTATCTCAAAGGACTGGCCTTAACACCGGTGAAGTTTGGTATTTCCTTCACTGCCATGTTCCTCAATCAAGCCGGTGCTCTGGTACATATTTATACCGATGGTACTGTGCAAGTGAGCCACGGTGGTACGGAAATGGGCCAAGGTTTGTATACCAAAATTGGGCAGATAGTTGCGGCTGAATTAGGCCTACCTTTAGCGCAGATAGAGGTTACTTCAACGCGCACTGACAAGGTTCCCAACACCTCCCCTACAGCGGCTTCAAGTGGTACCGATCTTAATGGCCAAGCGGCAAGAAATGCGGCTCTGACAATTAAGCAGCGCTTAATAGACCATATTGTAGAAAGCTATCAAGTTGACGCTGATGAGGTCACATTTAGTGATGGTAAAGTGTCATGGCCTAGCCATTCAATCTCGTTTGCAGAACTGACACAGCAGGCCTACATGGCGCGCATTTCCATGTCTGCCACAGGTTATTACCGCACTCCAAAAATTCATTATGACCGCCAACAAGCCAAAGGCAGTCCATTCTTCTATTACTCATGTGGTGCTTCTGTGAGTGAAGTCAAAGTGGATACCTTTACGGGCACTTATACGGTGTCTAGAGTTGATATTTTGCATGATGTGGGTGAAAGCATTAACCCTGCCATTGACATCGGTCAGATAGAAGGGGGTTTTATTCAAGGCATGGGTTGGCTGACCACAGAAGAATTAGTATGGGGTCAAGATGGTCGCCTGCAGACCAATGGTGGTGCAAGTTACAAAATCCCCGCTGTGGGTGATACGCCTAAACAGTTTAATGTGGCTTTGTTAAAGGACAGTAAAAATCATGAAGCCACGATTTACCACTCCAAGGCTGTGGGTGAGCCCCCTTTAATGCACGGTATCTCTGTATGGTCGGCATTGAGAGATGCAATCTGGGCGGCGGGTGGCGAAAAAGTAAATCCGCAACTAGATACGCCGGCCACACCAGAGCGGGTATTATGGGCACTTAAAGCGGCTAAAGCTGTGTTGGTTAAGGGGGCAAAATGAAAGCATGGTTGCGAGCTCAGTGGCAGTGTGAACAACATAATCAAGCTTATGTGTTAGTGAGTGTTGTGGCTTTGCAGGGTTCATCACCGCGTGGCGTAGGCAGTAAAATTCTAGTTACTGAGGATCAACAGTTTGACTCCATTGGTGGTGGGCATCTAGAGTACAAAGCCATTGCTCAAGCCCGTCAGATGATGGTTAAAGGTGCGCAAACACAAATGATCGATTATCCGCTTGGCGCTAGCTTAGGCCAATGTTGTGGTGGCAAGGTTAGCCTCATGTTTGAAGTCTTCAGTGACCCTAAAATGTCAGTGGTGGTGTTTGGTGCCGGGCATGTTGGCCGAGCTTTAGTTCCGTTATTGGCACAATTGCCCGTGCGTATTACTTGGGTTGATAGCCGCTACGATATGCTACCTACAGAGCTACCCCTTGGGGTGGTGGGGGTGCACGAAGAGCACCCACAAGACCATGTGGCAGATTGCCTTGCAGGAACTTGTTACTTAATCATGACCCACCACCATGGGGTAGACTTGGCACTTTCCGAAGCTGTATTAAAGCGGGGCGATGCCAGTTACTTGGGGGTGATTGGTTCGCTCACTAAGGGGCGTAAATTTCGCCAAAGGTTGGCTGCTAAGGGTTATTCTGCAGACACCATCAATCACTTGTATTGCCCTATGGGCAAAGCTGGAATTAGTGGCAAGCAACCCATGGAAGTAGCTATTGCTATTGCTGCGCAGGTGATGGACTTGTATCAAAATTGCAACCCAAATAGCCATAACAATGTGACTGAAGCTGACACCCTACACCTAAATAAAGAGAACCTAGACTATGTCTGAACGTCTGATGCGTGGCCCATTGTTGCACTGCTTAGGAGAACCAGATAAAAACCATGCAGCGGTTGACTATCGGCCTGATGCTCTACTGTGGCTGCAAAATGGACGGGTTCACCAGATGGGTGACTATGAGTCTATGGCCAGCGAGTTAACTGCTGAGCAAATGGCTAAGGTAGAAGATTGTAGTCAATATTTGATGGTGCCAGGGTTTGTAGATTGTCATATTCATTACCCGCAAACAGAAATGATTGCCGCCTACGGTACGCAATTGTTAGATTGGTTAAACACCTACACCTTTCCTGTTGAGTCTAGCTTTAAAGACCCGTTAAAAGCGGCCGCTGTGGCTAAAGTGTTTATTAACCAGCTGTTAAACAACGGCACCACCACCGCCTTGGTCTTTTGCTCCGTGCATGCAGAATCTGTAGACGCATTATTTACCGAAGCCCAGGCCCACAATATGCGCATTATTGCGGGTAAAGTAATGATGGATCGCAACGCGCCCAACGATGTGCTGGATACAGCGCAAACCAGTTATGAACAAAGTAAGCAACTGATTCAGCGTTGGCACGGTGTAGATCGTTTGCAGTACGCAGTAACACCAAGATTTGCACCCACATCATCGGATGCACAACTGGCCGCTGCAGGGCGCTTATTGGCGGAACATAAGGGCGTCTACTTGCATACCCACCTGTCTGAAAATGTAGATGAAATTGAATGGGTTAAAGCCCTGTTTCCAAATGCAAAAAACTACCTAGATGTATACGACCAAGCAGGTTTATTAGGCAAGCGTAGTGTGTTTGCCCATGGCATTCATTTATGTGATGAGGAATGTGAACGTTTGGCAGCAACAGATTCTGCTATTGCACACTGCCCAACGTCTAATCTATTTATTGGATCGGGGCTATTTCCGATGCAGCGCCTTCAAGGCTATGGTATTAAAATGGGCATGGGCACAGATGTAGGGGGTGGTACCAGCTTTAATATGCTCCAAACCCTAGCGGATGGCTATAAAGTGCAGCAGTTAAAAGGCCATAACTTGAGTCCAGAACAAAGCTTTTATTTAGCCACCTTAGGGGGTGCAAAAACCCTCGATATGGATGATAGGATAGGTAATTTTGAACCTGGTAAAGAGGCAGATTTTTTGCTCTTAGACCCCAAGGCCACCGACTTGCTAGCCTTTCGCACTAGTCATTGTGAACATTGGCGCGACTTGATATTTGTCCTCCAGACTTTGGGTGATGACCGGGTGATTGCCCAGACCAATGTGTTGGGCGTTAGCACCTAAGAGGTGTTTGGAAAATGCCACAAGGTGGCTTGCACGCTAGCCCCAGTCTGCTGGGCTGAGGCTGCTAACGCCATATCTTTAGACCTTAATTAAAACAGTTTAGTCGCTTTACAAATGATGGGTAACTGGTGACACTTGGCACTCATGCACTAGTTGTTACCCCTACGCCTTTAGATGAGAGTTATACCATGCCAGACAATACCCGTTTGCTTTCCAAGCGCCTCGTTTCAGCCGTTAGCTTAGGTTGTATGAGCCTGTCCCATGGTTATGGTGAAAAAAGCTCTAGCAAACATAGCAAACACTTCTTGAATAAAGCCCTCGACCTTGGCTACACCATGCTTGATACCGCAGCAGTGTACGGCCATGGCCACAATGAATCGATGATCGGGCAGTTTATTAGTAACCGGCGCAATGAGTTTTTTCTAGCGAGTAAGTGTGGCTTCGGCCAGCAGCCTGACAGTCAGCCCAGTATTAATGGCCGGCCTGAGTATATTCGAGCGACTTGTGAGGCCAGTTTAAAACGTTTGCAAACAGATCATATCGATCTTTATTATCTGCATCGGCGTGACTTTAATGTGCCGATTGAAGATAGTATTGGTGCCTTAGGAGATTTACACCGTGAGGGCAAAATTGGCGCCGTTGGGGTATCTGAAATCAGTGCAGCTGATTTGCATAAAGCCCACGCTGAGCATCCTATCAGTGCGATTCAGTCAGAATATTCTTTATGGACGCGCAATGTTGAAATTGAAGTTTTACAGGCCAGTCAAGCCATTGGTGCAGCCTTGGTCGCCTTTAGTCCCTTAGGGCGCGGCTTTTTAACCAATAAGCTACATCATCTTTCACAGCTTACTGAGCATGATTTGCGCCAGACTATGCCGCGTTTTAATACTGATCACTACCCCGCTAATCTGTCTTTGTTACCAGCTTACTTGAATTTGGCTGAACGCCAAGGTTGCACGCCAGCTCAGCTTGCCTTGGCTTGGGTTGTGGCCCAAGGCGACCATGTTATTGCTATTCCAGGGACGCAGAACCTATCTCACTTGGAAGAAAACGTTGCGGCTAACGACCTGGTGCTGGACACAGAAATTAGGGTTGAACTTGATCACTTGATCAACCAACATACGGTGCATGGGGCACGATATAGCGAGAAAGCCCAAGCCACGGTCACTACGGAACGCTTCAGTGCCATTGACTGAGTTACGGGTAAACTGCGACTAGAGTCTATTAGTCAGTTGTCTATGCTGTCTAACGTCATGGGCTGATAGCCCTTGGTGCACTTATTAACGGGTGGCGTCGGCAATAATCATTGCCGCTGCTTTCTCGCCAATCATAATACATGCCGCATTAGTGTTACCGCTAATGAGAGTAGGCATTATGGATGCGTCAGCGACACGCAAACTTTTAATCCCATAAACGCGCAATGCAGCGTCGACTACGGCTAATTCCCCTTGGCCCATAGAGCAGGTGCCCACAGGGTGGTATTCGGTCTCTGCTGTGGCTTTGATAAAGTCACATATTTGGCTATTTGAAAGCACCTCATTTCCAGGTGAGTATTCATCGCTTATAAGGTCTGCAAAGGGCCCGCTGGCAAGAATATTTCGACATAAATAAATACTTTCACGCATGCGGTCAATATTGCCTTGGGTCTGTAAAAAACGCTGGTCAATAATGGGAGCCGCTTTAGGGTGGGCGCTCGCCAAGGTAATTTCTCCCATGTCTGTGGGGCGCAAGTTGCAAGCATGAATGGTGACTCCGTGGGCTTTTAACTCGTTTACGGGTTGGGGGAATATCATTAACGGGATAAAGTGCAGCTGGATATCAGGCCTGTTAGGACTGAATTTTGAGCTCACAAAAGCACCGCTTTCGGCGCCGTTACTGCTGCCTGGGCCAGATCGATTGCAAAAGTAACGTAGGCCGGTGGTCAGTGCGCCTAAGCCCTTATTGACGCCATATAAGCTATTGGCTTCTTGGGTGCGTGCCAAGACTGAAACGTTGAGATGGTCTTGCAGGTTCTTGCCCACGCCTGGCAAATTGACGTGCATGTCGATCTGGTGCTTTGATAGTTCATCCGCAGGACCGATGCCCGAAAGCATAAGTAATTGGGGTGAGCCAATGGCCCCAGCACTGAGTATCACTTCTTGACTAGCGAACGCATAAATCACTTTGTTGTCAAGCTGGTAGCTGACTCCCAGGGCCTTACCCGCCTTAATAATGATGCGCCTAACGTGGGCTCCAGTAATAATGGTTAAGTTTGGCCTGTCTGCAATGGGGTGTAAATAAGCCACTGCTGCACTGCAGCGTTTAGACTCTTTTTGCGTCACTTGGTAGCGTCCGGCCCCCGCTTGTTGTTGGCCATTAAAGTCTGGGTTATGCGCCATGCCCGTAGCCACAGCAGATGCCACAAACTGGTCGCTCAAAGGGTGGGTGTAAGAGCGGTCACTGACGGTCAATGGGCCATGACTACCATGGAAGTCTGACTCAATATGGGCGCCTAAGTTGGTTTCAGATTGGCGGAAAAAAGGTAAAATATCAGCATACCCCCAGCCTTTGTTTCCTAAGGTACGCCAGCCATCGTAATCTTCTTGCTGGCCGCGTATATAAATCATCGCATTAATGGCACTGGAACCGCCTAAGGTTTTACCCCTTGGTACAGGAATTTGGCGTTGGTTCATGGCGGTCTGTGGGGCTGATCGATAACGCCAATTGAGTGTTTTATGGTCGAGCAAAAAGGCCACACCAGCGGGCATATGGATTAATGGATTGCGATCACGTGGGCCAGCTTCCAGCAACAATACTTCGCAATTTAGGTCGGCACTTAACCGGTTAGCTAAGACGCAGCCTGCAGAACCCGCGCCGATGACGATATAGTCGTAGTAGTTGTCTGCCATGATGGGACCTTATTTTTGTTATATCCACACGGGTTTAGTTTGCATCGATCCAGGTATAGCAATGCCCATGCGCTGCAAGATGCTAGGCGCAAGGGCTGTTTGAGCAATCACATGATCTGGCGAGGGGCCTTGTATGGGATGGTTAGGGTTAGCGAAGTAATAAATGGGAATATCACGCATGATGGCCTCTGTGCCACCGTGGTGGCCACGCGCACTTTGGCCGTGATCTGCGGTGATGATTACGTCATATCCTTGTTCTTGCCAGCGTGGGATAAAGTCGCCCAGAGCGGCATCAATGGTGTAACAGTTTTTGTCTATTTCAATGGAGTCGAAGCCGTAATGATGACCTAAGCTGTCTAGGGTGCAGGAATGGAATAAAAAATAATCGGGTTGGTGACGTTGAATCAGTAAACTCATTTGCCAAAATAGGTCGATGTCTGACGGTGTTGCAGGCTGAGCTTTGTTCTCCCCAGCCATGGTGTAAAATCGGCCATGTTGAATGGGTCGGCTGATGTCATCTACCTCCATGTCTTGGAGGTGCTGAAACGGGCTGCTTTGAAAATAATCCGAAAAAAATGAATGGGCGACGGCTGCAGTGGTGCCGCCTGCAGCTTTGACTGCACTAAAAATATCAGCATCTTCTAGTTTACCTTGATGGTAGTTACTCGTAACACCATGGTCTTGCGGCGTCAGTCCGGTGTGAATGCTGGCATAACATGGGCCAGACACCGAGGGCAGTACAGATTGCCCTTTCCACAAGTTAGCTTCGCCTGAGGCTACCCATCCTTCTAGGTTGCCCATAAGCCTGCGTGCGTAGGAATAACCCAGGCCGTCTAGAATGAGTAAAATTACTTTATTTTCCATGAGTATATGGCCTTTATAATTAGCATTTACGAATTCTTGTGCTATTCTATATCGTGGCTCTAATTATGTCAGTAGCATTGTAAAAAGCACAGAGCACAACCCCGTTAAGGTTCAAGTTTTTAAGAGGCGCATATCGACCCTGTATCCGACACCAGCATTACCCAACTGCTTATTGGTTTAGCGGGCGGGGTCGCCCTGCTTATATGGGGCTTAAAGCGTGTGCAACAGGGAATGAAACGATCTTTTGGTGGCCGTCTTACGTATTTTATCCGTGATCGCTTTGCCGGCGTTTGGTCAGCCTTAGGCCTTGGCGTATTTCTTACCCTTATTCTTCAAAGTAGCACCGCGTCGGCCCTACTTGCTGCGTCCCTAGGGGTGCAGGGTGAGGCTGGATTAGCCTTGTTATTAGGTGCTGATGTAGGCACGACCTTAGTGGCTCTCATACTGTCCTTCGATCTCAGTGCTCTGAGCCCTTTGTTAGTGGCTATTGGCGTGTTTATGGAATTACGCGCCAACGATAAACGTCAACAGGGCATTGGTGAAGCACTTATGGGTTTGGGCTTAATGCTATTGGCATTAGGTTTGTTGCGTCAACAAGCGATCCCTCTGCAGGGTTCTGAACTCTTTAGTGACATGCTGCAAAGTCTTATTGCAGAGCCTTGGTTAGCCATCTTGTTTGCTGCTTTACTTACCTTCTTGTTACATTCTAGTCTCGTCATGGTGCTGCTCTTGGCAGGCCTTGCTGGTGCTGGAGTAATTGACGTTGAATCTGGTTTGTTGCTGATTCTTGGTGTCAATATTGGAAGCGCCGGTATTCCGGTGTATTTGTCCCGCAAATCGAGCAATGCCAAACGGGTTGCTCCGTTGGGGAATTTAATATTACGGACGCTGGGGGCCATGGCTTTTGCGCCATGGGTAGCGGGGGTTCAAACAGGGCTTAGCTTTGTGAGTGTTGATCCGGCTTGGCAACTGGTGTTAATGCATTGTTTGTTCAATGTCACTGTCGCAGCCTTTGGTATGTTAATTGTGAGTCGGTTGGCAGGCTGGATTGATACGCGTCTGCCACGGGAAACTTTAGCCCCTTTACCGACGCCTAAATACCTAAAAGATGTGCAAGATACCGCACCTTCTGCGGCCCTAGCTAACGTGGTTCGAGACACCCTAACCATGGGTGAGTTGTTAGAGGATATGCTGCGTGAAGTGCACCTTGGTATGACTGAGCGCTATGATGCCCTCGAGAAAAAGATTCACCAAAGTGATGACATCATTGATGACTTTCACCAACAAATTAATGCTTACTTACTGGAGTTAGGTGGTCAAGATTTAACTGAAGACGAGCGCCATCGTTGCCAAGATTTGTTACTCTTTATAACCAATATAGAGCACGCTGGTGAAACTTTAGAGCGCAGTATGACCTTGTTGCTGAAGAAGAAAAACAATTTACACATTGATTTTACCGAATATGAAAATGAAGCCTTAGACACCAGTATGAAGTCTATCTTTAAAGTGATGCCCATGTCATTTCAAGTGATGATGAGTGAAGATGTCAATAGTGCCAGGGGCCTGATCCAAGCCAAGCATGAATTTAATACCAATCATCAAAAAAGTTTAGATGGCCAGCAAAATCGGGCTATGCAGGCGGACAAAGCTAACCCTTTAGCCCACTCTTTATTTACCGATTTAATGCGCGATGTTAAACGGCTCCATTCTCACTTTACGGCCATTGCTTATCCTGTACTCAACCGTGAGGGAGAGCTCAGAAGCAGCCGTTGGCGCGGCTATAGTGAAGCCAAAGCGGTGACCGCTAGTGATTCTGTGGTTAGTGAAGCGACAGATAGTGAAGTGACAAATAGTGGTGTGGTGGATAACAACGTGGTGGATAGTAACGTGGTGGATAGCAACGTGGTGGCCAATCATGCCGCAGACACCGATGAGGTTAATAGTGCCGAGTTGGAACATGATGTGTTAAACAATGACTTGGCGAAGGGTGAGCTAGAGGTAAAGCCCTGATGAACCCTCTCAAACGCGATTTTGATGCCAATAAAATTAAAGGCATCGTGTTTGATAAAGATGGAACACTGTTAGATTTTCACGCCACTTGGGTGCCAAGGGCGCTTGCCGCAGCAAAGGCTGTAGCCGATGGTGATTCAGGTCTTACATCGATAATGTTGCAAGCAGCAGGCTATGATAACAAAACCCAGCGAGTGCTTGGCGGGTCTGTTTTAGCGGCGGGTAATAACCGAGAACTCAGTCTGATTTGGGCACCCCTCGCCGATAAACCAGTGGATCAGGTTGAAGTTTTACTTAATCATATGTTTGCCACCGCCGATTACGGTGACAGTGTCGCCGTTGACCAGCTCACTGCAAGCCTACAGCAGTTAGTGGGTCTTGGCTTAGTGCTAGGGCTTGCGACAATGGACAGTGAGGCCGGTATTAAAGCTACTCTTGGTGACTTTGAATGCCTGCACTTATTTGATTATGCCGTAGGTTATGACTCTGGTTTTGGCAGTAAACCCGGCCCTGGTATGGTGTTGGGCTTTTGCCAGCAGACCGGCTTAACACCTGAGCAAGTCATGGTGGTAGGCGACAATACGCATGATTTACACATGGGCCAAAGTGCGGCAGCAGGTTTTAATGTGGGTGTGCTCACGGGTACTAGCAGCCGCTCTGAATTAGCCCCTGATGCTGATTTAGTGGTGGCTTCTATTGCCCATCTAGCAGCGCTCTGGCGCTAGGT
>TARA_B110000240_G_scaffold196140_1_pt1 | contig 18840 bp, 14 predicted proteins | sample TARA_B110000240 | Tara Oceans TARA_B110000240 (sample SAMEA4397611) | marine metagenome | biome: Polar Biome; feature: [DCM] deep chlorophyll maximum layer (ENVO:01000326); material: water (ENVO:00002006), including particulate matter (ENVO:01000060) such as... | depth 17 m | reverse complement strand
TGTTTTATGAAAATAAGTTCACTGCGAACACACAGCTTAAACTCTCTCCTTTTTTCGAACGAACCTCTAAATTAAATGAATCTCAAGAATGGCGAAGATGGGCTGGCCATCTTGCTGCTACTAGTTATGAGTTGACTCATGAAAATGAATATTTTGCAATTCGAACAAAAGCAGCCTTGTTAGATATTTCACCATTAAAAAAATATATTGTTGAGGGGCCTGACTCACAAATTCTATTAGATATATTAGTGACCCGAAATATTGCTATTTGCAAAGTAGGTCAAGTGATGTATACACCATGGTGTGATGAGTATGGTAAAGTTATTGATGATGGGACAGTACAACGACTTTCTGAAAACAAATTTAGAATTACGAGCGCAGAGCCAAATTTAGAATGGATTGAAAGTAACTCTACTGGTATGGATGTAACTATAAAAGATGACTCTTATTCGACTGCCGCACTCGCTCTTCAGGGTCCAAACTCTCGAGCAATACTAAACTCAGCTTCATCTAAATCTTTAGATAGCCTGAAGTTTTTTTGGATGATGGATACGACTTTCAAAAATATTCCAGTAACCATTTCAAGAACTGGATATACAGGCGATCTCGGGTATGAAATATGGATGGATCCAAAAGATGCTTTAACTATTTGGGATATTCTAATTGATAAAGGTAAAACTTTTGGAATTACTCCAACCGGCCTTCACGCATTAGATATAGCTAGAATTGAAGCTGGTCTTATTCTTTTAGATGTCGATTACATATCGACTCGCCATGCTTTAATTGAAGCTAGAAAATCCTCACCCTATGAGCTAGGATTAGGTTGGGCTGTCAAACTTAAAAAGAAAAATTTTATAGGAAAAATGCCCTTACTTAATGAACTAAATAACAACTCAGGCTGGAGTTTTGTAGGAATTGAAATAGAATGGCCCGGATTTGAAAAACATTATAGAGATGCCGGCTTAGCTCCCGGGCTACCATCTACAGCATGGCGAACAAGCACACCGCTATATAATAATAATCAACAAATTGGCTATGCTACTAGTGGAACTTGGTCTCCTCTTCTTAAACGCTATATTGCTTTGGCTCATGTTAAATCTAAATATGCTAAAGAAGGTTCCGAATTAATGTTTGAGTTAAAAGTAGAACACTTCAGAAAATTAACTAAAGCAACTGTTGTAAAAACTCCTTTTTTCAATCCAGAAAGGAAGCGCTCTTGTCCAAAATAAAAAATTATGATGCAATTGTTATTGGTGGTGGTCACAATGGATTGACTGCGGCAGCTTACTTGGGACGTGCGGGGAAGAAGGTTTTAGTTCTTGAAAGACGACATGTTTTAGGAGGAGCAGCAGTAACAGAAGAAGTTTTTCCAGGATTTAAATTTTCAGTTTGCTCTTATGTAGTAAGTTTAATGAAGTCAAATGTTATGCGAGAGCTCATGCTTCCAAAGTTTGGCCTAGAGCTACTACCTTTGGAAAGCACTTTGACGCCATTAGACAATGATTATCTAATTCGAACAGCAGACGCAGATCAAACATATCGTGAGATTGCACGTCATTCAAAAAAAGATGCTGAAAATTATATGAGATTTGGACCTGCAATGAGTCAAATAGGAATGGCTGTAAGACCCATCCTAGAAACTATTGCACCAAATCCTATTAGACCTTCATTGTCAGATATTTCAGCTACAAAAAAAATATTAGACCATGTTAAATCTCTGACTTCAAAACAATTTGAGTATTTAACAAAACTTATGACTATGAGTTCAGCAGATTTTTTAGATGAATGGTTTGAATACGAACCATTAAAAGCAACAATGGCTGCAAGCGGAATAATTGGAACATTTATGGGGCCTCGCTCACCCGGTTCTGCTTATGTAATGCTTCACCATTACATGGGTGATATTGATGGTGCTTTTAGAGCTTGGGGTTTTCAAAGAGGTGGCACTGGTGCTGTAAGCATGGCGATTGCAAGATCTGCAGAACATTTTGGAGTTGATATAATGACTGAAGCTTCAGTTGCAAAAGTTATTGTAAAAAATGGTCGCGCAGTGGGTGTTGCTCTAGAGAATGGCGATGAATACAATTCAAATATTGTTATATCTGGCTTGGACCCAAAGCTTACGTTTTTAAAAATGTTAGATGAACCAGATTTACCTTCAGATTTTGTCTCTGCTATTAAAAATTTTAGAATTCGTGGGTCTTCAGGAAAAGTTAATTTAGCATTAGATGCATTGCCTAATTTTACCTGTCTTCCTGGAGATGGACACCATTTACGTGGTGCAATCTCTATAAGTCCATCCTATGATCATTTAGAAAAAGCATATGATGATGCAAAATATGGGAATTTTTCAGAAGCACCCTTTATGGATATTATTCTTCCTTCAGTTTTAGATCCTGATATGGCGCCTCCTGGCAAACATGTTATGTCATGTTTTGTTCAATATGCTCCTTATCATCTCAATGGAGGATGGGATGATCAAAAAAGAGAAGATTTTGGCGATGCAGTAATAAATACTATCGCAAGATATGCTCCAAATATCAAAGATATTATTTTGCACCGTCAAGTACTAACTCCTGCGGATTTAGAGTCAACCTTTGGTTTAACTGAAGGTAATATTTTCCATGGTGAATTAACACTTCAACAGTTATTCTCTCTACGCCCGGCTGTGAAATGGGCCGATTATACAACACCAATTAAAAATTATTTCCAATGTGGATCTGGAACTCATCCTGGAGGAGGAATAACAGGCTCACCTGGTGAAATGGCGGCAAAAAAGATTCTAGGAATTTGGCGATGAACAATTATGATGTAATTGTTATTGGTGGTGGAATAAATGGCTTAGCTACTGCTTCTATTTTAAGTAAAGCAGGAAAGCGTACTCTTGTTTTAGAATCTAGGAATACAGTTGGCGGGATGGCATCATCAATGGAATTTACTCCTGGTTATAAATGTAACGTATTTAATGATACTATTAAATGGATAGATCCTCGATTAGAAAAATTACTAAAGTTAAGTACTAAAGGACTCGAATTAGAACAACCTGAAATTCTCAAGATTGCTCTCGGAGAGAATAACAAGCATATTGCTTTTCATAAAAAGAACTCTAAAACAGTTGAATCAATCGCTAGATATTCTAAGAATGATTCTAAAAAATGGGAAGAGTTTAGTTCTTATATTTCAAAGCTAGCTCACTTTTTAGAAAAATTGTATGGATTAACCCCTCCTAGTTTACCAAATGCTGGACTAAAAGAAATTTTAGGAATGAGATCTATGCTTGGACCTATTAGTAAGCATGGTACTCGCGGTATTGTAGATCTATTACGTGTTGCTCCTATGATGATGCCAGAATTAGCTGACGAATGGTTTGAAAATGAATTGCTTCGAGCTTCAATTGCCTCTTCTGGAATTCACCATTTATCATTTGGGCCTTTTGCAGCCGGAACAGGCTACAATCTTTTACATCAACATGTACATGGAAATGGAGTTTTTCATAATGCTCAATTTGTTAAAGGCGGTACAGAAAGATTTGCCATCGCTTTAAAAGATTGTGCTGAAAGCTATGGTGCCGAAATTCAAACTTCTAAAAAAGTTATATCCATCGATACGAATGATAGTGGATGTATTGGTGTAACTCTTGAAGATGGAGAGCAAGTTATTTCAAAGCAAATTGTTTCAGGCTTAGACCCTAATAATACATTTATAAATCTAGTTGGGCCATCAAATCTTAGTCCTGACTTTAAAACTCAGCTTAAGAATATTAGATATCGAGGAAGCACTGCTCGAATACATTTTGCCCTCAACAACCTTCCTAAGATTAATGGGGTTTCAGATGATCAAATGAAAACTATTTTTTCGATTAGTCCATCAATCGAATATCTAGAACGAGCATCCGACGCTGTGAAATATGGCCGTATTGCTGAGAATCCATATGTGGAATTTGTTTTACCGTCATTATTAAATAGTGATTTTGCTCCTAATGGAAGGCACGTACTTTCTGCTACTGTTCAATATGCTCCTTACCATTTAAGAGGGCTTGAATGGTCAGATCAATTAAAAGATCAATTAAAAACAAATGTTATTAATACCTTAGAAAAAGTTATCCCAAGCTTTAGATCCATAATAAAACATACTAGTGTTATTTCACCACTAGATATGGAAAAAGAATTTGGACTCACGGAAGGAAACTTAAATCAGGGTGAAATGACTCTTGATCAATTTATGTTTATGCGTCCAACAATTAGTTCTTCTCAATATAAAACTCCAATTAAAAACTTATATCTTTGTGGAGCAGGCACACATCCTGGGGGAGGTTTACATGGAACAAATGGATTTAATGCAGCACGAGAAGTTCTTAAAGGATGAGTTTTAAGAAAACAGCAGAAACACTTAGAGAGGGCGCTCACACCTTAGAGCGTGATTACTATGTGAACCCACAAATACTCATAAAAGAGTATGATAATATATTCCTAAATAATTGGATTTGTGCTGGTAGATCCTCTGAACTTTCTAAAAATGGTGAGTATAAAACTTTTAATATGAGTACTGAAAGTGCAATTATTTTAAGAGACTCTATCGGAAATTTAAAAGCTCATGCTAATGTTTGTCGTCACCGAGGCACTCGAATTTGTGATAAATTATCAGGAAAATTTTCAAACTCAATACAATGCGGCTACCATGGTTGGACTTATAATTTAGATGGTGACTTAATAGGAGCGCCTCATATGGATACTGTTAATAATTTTGATAAAGAAGACTATCCTCTTCACTCAATTTCTATCGCAGAATGGGAAGGCTTTATATTTATTAATTTTAATGATCATCCAGAAAAATTTGAGAATGCTTTTTCCCCAATATTAAAAAAATTTGAGAATTGGGATATCTCTGATCTTATCCCTCTAGAAACAAAAACCTACAATGTTGCTGGTAATTGGAAATTAGTAATACAAAACTATTGTGAATGCTACCATTGTCCAATACTTCATCCAGAACTTGCGGCCATAACACCTTATTTAGGTGGTCGAAATGATATGCACTCAGGTCCTTTTTTAGGCGGATACATGAATTTAAATAAAGATAAACAAAGCGTAACTGAAAGTGGCCAATTATGCTGTCCTCCATTAAATAATGTAGATAAAGATGATTTAAATAAAGTTTATTATTATTCAATTGCTCCAAATATGTTAATAAGCCTTCATCCTGAATATGTAATGTATCATACTGTCTGGCCTAACGGTGTTGATAAATGCATTGTTAATTGTTCATGGCTATTTAATAAAGATATTATTAACTCTAGTAAATACAATACCCTTGATGCTGTAAATTTTTGGGATATGACAAATAAACAAGATTGGCATATTTCTGAGTTATCACAATTAGGAATTCAATCTAAAAAATATTTACCCGCCCCTTATTCAGGCCAAGAGAGCTTACTTGCAGCTTTTGATCAATATTATAAATATTCACTAAATAATTAAAAAAGCTTGGCTTAAGCCAATTGAATTATTGATAATTCTATTGGTCATACATACTATCTTTTTTCTAAGTTTATTATCTGAAAAACTCTATTTTTTCATAATTTCAAATTATTATAAATGCTTAAAGACATAACACAAGATTTTTCGCTAAGACATATTGGTCCAAGGGAATCCGAAGTAAAAGAAATGCTTAAAGCTTTAAAGCTAGATAGCATTGAAAGTTTAATAGACAAAACTATTCCTAAGTTAATTCAGATTAAATCAGAGTTAAAAATAGGTCCTGGGCTCGATGAATTCTCTCTTCTAAAAAAAATCAAAGAGATTGCTTCAAAAAATAAAGTTGCTCGTTCATATATAGGCACTGGTTATTATGGGACAATAACACCTCCCGTCATTCAACGAAATATATTAGAAAACCCCGGTTGGTATACTGCATATACCCCTTATCAAGCAGAGATTTCTCAAGGAAGACTCGAAGCACTTCTAAATTACCAAACAATGGTTACTGATATGACAGGTCTTAGCATATCTAATGCTTCACTTTTAGATGAATCAACTGCCGCCGCTGAAGCAATGGTTATGATGCTCCGATCTACAAAAGAAAGAAACCAACTCTTGGTTGCAGATGATTGTCACCCTCAAACAATCGATGTGCTTAAAACTCGCTCAGAACCTATTGGTGTAAAGTTAGTTATTAAGCCTCTTGGCGAATTTAATTTTACAGAAGATGTCTTTGGAGCGTTAATTCAATACCCATCAACTGATGGAAAAGTTTTTGATTTCAGTGAAATATGTGAGCGAGCACATAAAGCTGGAGCGCTTATTACAGTTGCAACAGACTTAATGGCACTTGCTCTTATACCTACGCCTGGTGATATTGGCGCAGATATAGCTGTTGGTAATTCACAACGTTTTGGTGTCCCAATGGGCTTTGGTGGTCCTCATGCAGCATTCATAGCTGCAAGAGAAGATTTTAAAAGAAAAATGCCTGGCCGAATAATTGGTGTTTCTATTGATAGCAATGGGAATAGAGCTCTACGAATGGCTCTTCAAACTAGAGAACAGCATATTAGGAGAGATAAAGCAACTTCAAATATATGCACTGCTCAAGTATTGCTCGCGGTCATGGCAAGTATGTATGCAGTTTATCATGGTCCTTCAGGTATCAAAGCAATTGCAAACCGAATTCATGAAAAAACAAAAATACTTGCAAATGCATTAAAAGCGTCTGGTTATAAAATAGTTTATGATCAATTTTTTGATTCAATCCGGATATCAATTAAGAATAAATCTATTGATAAAATGAAAAAAGCTGCTGAATTAAGTAATCTAAATTTTAGATATTTTGAAAATAATGACATTGGAATATCTTTAGATGAAACGACATCAGAAAATGACTTGATAGATATCCTTTCAATCTTCAATTCTAAATTATCTCAAAATAATAATTTTAGTCTTTTATATAATCGAGCCTCTAGTTTTCTGACTCATGATATTTTTAATCAATATCATTCTGAAACTGAGATGATGCGATATATCCATAAATTAGAGACAAAAGATCTTACTTTAAATACCAGTATGATTGCCCTTGGATCATGTACCATGAAACTTAATGCGGCAGCTGAAATGATTCCAATAACTTGGCCTGAGTTTGCTTATATCCATCCCTTTGCACCTCCAGAGCAAACATTAGGTTATAAGGAATTATGTGATTCACTTTCTAATTGGCTTATTGATATTACAGGGCTAAATGGATGTTCATTACAACCAAATTCTGGCGCCCAAGGTGAATATACTGGACTTTTAGTTATTAGATCTTATCATTTGGATAATGGGAATCCTCATCGAAAAATATTCTTAATTCCATCCTCAGCACATGGGACAAATCCAGCAAGTGCAATAATGGCAGGGATGAAAGTCGTTGTTATAAAATGTGATGAGCAAGGAAACATTGATTTAGAAGATTTAAAATCTAAAGTAGAAATACACAGTACCAACCTTGCAGGCATTATGGTAACATACCCTTCAACACATGGTGTGTTTGAAGAAGCTATTGGTGAAATTTGTGATATGATTCATAAAAATGGTGGACAAGTATATCTTGACGGTGCAAATTTAAATGCTATGGTTGGATTAACCCGACTAGGAGAGTTCGGCGCAGATGTTTGTCACATTAATCTACATAAAACATTTGCTATCCCTCATGGTGGTGGCGGACCTGGAATGGGGCCTATTTGCGTGGCTAAACACCTTGTTCCATTTCTACCTGGGCATTTTACTCTAAATAATTCAGAGAAAGCAATTCATGCCGTATCCGCCGCGCCAATTGGAAGCGCTGGCGTTCTACCAATCTCTTGGGCATATATTGCTTTACTTGGAAGTGAGGGTTTAAGAGCTTCTACCGAAATTGCTATTCTTAATGCTAATTATATGGCTCATAGATTAAAAGATCATTACCCAATATTATATCGTGGTTCAAAAGGATACTCAGCACATGAGTTTATTTTAGACCTTAGACCATTAAAAAGAGATCATAATATTTCTGATGAAGATGTTGCAAAACGATTGATTGATTATGGCTACCATGCGCCAACAATGTCATTTCCTGTTGCTGGAACATTAATGATAGAGCCAACAGAAAGTGAGTCCAAAAAAGAACTTGACCAATTTTGTGATGCTATGATCTTAATTAAAAAAGAAATTGAAGATATTATTAACGGAAGTTTAGATAAGGAAGATAACCCTCTTACCAATGCTCCCCACACTGCGCTAGTTGTTACAAATGATAATTGGAATCATTCTTATTCACGAAATCAAGCAGCATACCCTGCTAAGTGGCTAAAAGAATTTAAATATTGGCCATCTGTTGGTCGTGTTGATAATGCATTTGGAGATCGTAATTTAATTTGTACTTGTCCTCCTATAGAAGACTACGAAGAAGAATAAAAATAATATTTAATTTATCTATATAGATTAGTGTTAACTAAAATGTCCTGGTTCCTAAAAAATGATATTCTAAAAATTCTTGATGCAACTCAAGAAGAACGCGAGAATCTTCAAAATCATAAAATTTATAATTCTATAAAAAATATAGACCAATTACAAGTTTTTATGAGTAATCATGTCTTTGCTGTTTGGGATTTTATGTCAATTCTAAAATCACTTCAAAATCAACTTACTTGTGTAGATGTACCCTGGATTCCATCAGGTAAAGGTACTCCGGCAAGACTAGTAAATGAAATTGTAATTGAAGAAGAATCAGATATGGATCGCCATGGACAACATATGAGCCATTTTGAAATGTATTGCCATGCAATGATACAAGCCGGTACCGATATAAATCCTATTAACCAATTTTTACATAATATAAAATCATCAAATGTTATGGAAGCATTGATTATAAGCAATGCTCCTCAAGCTGCTTCAAACTTTGTAAATAATACATTTCAAATACTTGATGGCGCACCTTCTCATGTGGTAGCCTCAATGTTTACATTTGGCAGAGAAGAAGTAATCCCCGATATGTTTAGAAAAATTATTAGAGAAATCGATAGCTCACTTCAAGGTAAACTAAAATCATTTATATATTATCTTGATCGGCATATTGGCTTAGATGAAAATGAGCATACACCTTTAGCTTTACGAATGGTTAAAGAACTTTGTTCAGATGATGAAAAGAAGTGGACTGAAGCTACTAATGCAGCTAAAGCTTGTATGAAATCTAGAATAAAATTCTGGGATGAAATTTCAGATGAAATACATAAAAACTAAGAGATAAGAATCTCCTGCTCTTCCATCAACTCTAAATATTCATTCTCTAGGTTATTCACTATATCCACAGCTTTTTGTAACTTTTTATAATCATTCTCATTAGAGACATCTTTTATAATTAACCTATACTCTTCTAGTTTATCCTCAATATTTTTAAACCTTCTTTTGATCCAGGAAATTCGATTTCTTTTTTTCTTTCGTATTTCATAATCAGCTTTTCCTTTTGATTCTTTTTTTTCTTTAATAGGGCTGAGAAGATTAGAATCTTTTGATTTTTTCCATTCATAGTATTCATAGTTTCCCTCATAAATCTGTATGGATCCATTTCCAACTTCAATAATATGATTTGTTACATTATTAAGAAAATGTCTATCATGAGAAATACATACTATGGAGCCCGAAAATTGAACCAAAGCAGTTTCAACAATATTCCGCGAAACCATATCTAAGTGATTCGTTGGCTCATCAAGCAATAATAAATGAGAAGGCTCCACAAGCATTCTTGCCATCGCTAGACGTGCTTTTTCTCCACCTGAGAGCACCTTAATTAATTTTTCAATCTCATCAGATTTAAATAAAAAACTACCTAAGTATGTTCTGATTTGAGTTTCTCCCCATCCTGGACTTACTTTTTGAATAGTTCCAAAAATAGTATCATCTTTATCTAACACATCAAGTTGATGTTGAGCATAATAAGCTGTATCAACACCTGAGCCAATGCGCACAGCTCCTTTTGTAACAGATTCTACGCCTGCTAACATTTTTAAAAGAGTTGATTTCCCCGCACCGTTATGACCGACTAATCCAATTTTATTTCCCCTTTCAATCATCATATTCATTTCATTAAAAACTTGAATATCTTGAAAATGTTTAGTCAGGTTTCTACAAGAAGCTACATTAAGTGGAGAACGAGAGGGTTGAGGTAAAACTAAGTTTAAAGCATTATTATCTTCAAAAGGTGCTTCTATTTTATCCATCTTATCCAACATTTTCACACGACTCTGAACTTGTTTTGATTTAGTACTCTTAGATCTAAATCTTTCGATAAAACGCTCAGTTTCTCTAATTTCTTTTTGTTGGTTTTTATAAGCACTTCTATTTTGCTCTAAACGTAATGCTTTATCAATTTTGTATTTAGAATAGTTACCATTATAAAGCGTTACTTTCTTAATATCTATTTCAAGGATGTGATTAACTGATTGGTCTAGAAATGTACGATCGTGACTAATCATTACTAGACCTCCCTTCCAATTAGCTAAAAATGATTCTAACCAAATTGTGGCTTCTAGATCTAAATGGTTTGTTGGTTCATCTAAAAATAAAATATCAGGTTCTTGAAGTAAAATAGATGCGAGAGCAACTCTCATTCGCCATCCTCCAGATAAGACATCCATAGGTTCTTTTAACTGTTTATCTAAAAACCCAAGTCCGCTTAAAATTTTTTTTGCTTTATCTTCTAATCTCCATCCTTCTAAAGCCTCAAATCGATTTTGAACTTCACCTAATTCATTTACTAAATTCAAATTTTCTGGTTCTTTGGCAATTAGCTCTGATAATTGAAGCATTTTATTTTGAATTTGACTTACTTCCGGATAAGCTAAAAGGACTTCTTCTAGAATAGAATGATTAGATCCAACTATAATATCTTGTGCTAAATATCCAATGCTGGTTGAACTATCAACTTGAATACTCCCGCTATCAGGCGTATCCTTGCCTAACATAATTCGGAGTAGTGTAGTTTTTCCAGAACCATTTGGTCCAACCAATCCTAATCGCATTCCCTGTTTTATAAAAATATTAACATTATTAAATAAATCACCATCAGGAAAAGACTTAGATAGACTTTCAATACGTATCATGTCTTAAAATATTTTATACAAGGAGACCATCAATAACTGAACCATGATTTAAAGCTAGCTCCACAGGATAAACTTTATTAATTATTTTAGATGAACTAGTAACTTGAACTCGGATATAATTATCTGTGTAGCCTAGAACCTTATTGTTTTTAATACTTTCAAAAAGTACATCACGTTTAGAATTAATAAACCTATTATAAAAGTTATGATTTTTTTTATCTGATAAAATATGTAATACTTTGCTTCGCTCTGCTCTTTTATCTTTTGGAACTATTTCTTTAATCTTAGTTGCATCTGTATTAACTCTTTCAGAATATGTAAAAACATGTAAATAGGATATATCTAATTCGTTTAAAAAATTATATGTTATTAGAAAATCTTCATCTGTTTCGCCTGGAAATCCAACAATAACATCTACACCAATAGATGCTTGAGGTAATAGCTCTCTAATTTTCAATATTCTCTGTTTATATAAGTCTTTTTTATATCTTCGTCTCATAGCACTTAAAATTTTATCTGAACCAGATTGAAGAGGTATGTGAAAATGAGGCATCATTTTTTTAGAGGAAGCACAAAATTCAATAATCTCATTAGTTAATAAATTGGGCTCAATTGAAGAAATCCTAATTCTATTAATATCCTCTAATCTATCTAATTGGAAAAGAAGATCTATAAATGTTTCAGAGGTTCCTTTTCCAAAGTCCCCAATATTTACACCAGTTAAAATAATTTCTTTTGCACCAGCGCTAACCACTTTTTTTGCAGTTAAAATGGTGTTCTTAATATTATTACTTCTACTTTTACCTCTTGCTAATGGAATTGTACAAAATGAACATGTATAATCACAACCATCTTGTACTTTCAAGAAGGATCTTGTTCTTTCGCCCGTTGAATATGAAGGGTGAAAACTATCAATATTAGTAATATCAGTTTGAATTACTTTTGATTCACCTTTAAAGTCTAATTTATCAAGATGCTTTAATAGATTAAACTTATCATGTGCGCCTAATATAATATCAACACCATCTATTTTAGAAATTTCATGAGGCTTTAATTGAGCATAGCATCCAATTATAGCTACTGAAGAATCTGGATTTCTACGCTTTGCTTGTCTAATTAGCTTTCGGGCTTCTTTATCTGCATTTTCTGTAACAGAGCAGGTATTTAAAACATAAATATCAGCTTTATCTTTATAATTAACCTCTTCAAATCCATGCTTTATAAAATCTCTAGAGATAGTATTTGTTTCTGAATAGTTTAATTTGCATCCCATGGTATGGAAAGCTATGCGTTTAGTTGGCGTGCTCATAATCGATAAATTTAATATATAAAATTACAATAAAATCTGTTTCAACCCATGTAATCGATTTCGTATTTTTTTAAATGGACTCTAACAAAAAAATTAATAATCTACGTAAAGAAATAGATAAAATTGATCAGAAACTTATGATTCTTCTCTTAAAAAGATTCTCTACAACAAGAGAAATTGGTCAAATTAAAGCATCAAATAGAATAGACATTGATGATAGTGATCGTGAAAATCAAATCATTATGTATTTGTCAACTAAAGCAAATAGCGATTTAAAGAAAGAAGATATTTCAGATATTTTTGAATTGATATTCAATATTTCAAAAAAAAATCAGAAAATAAAATAGGGTTTGCTACCCTGCATTTCTTTCATTAATATCACGCTAATGAATTATATAAACACAAAGAATTATTTAAACTTGTTTTATTTTTTTAGCCATAAAGGGGTATCGTAGTCCCAAGTATACTAGTATACATTGACTATGTTTAAACCCCGACTTTGATCGGGGTTTTTTTTTGATCAAAATGGATAAAACACAACTAATATTAAAACAATCTGATTAGAAAATTGAAAGGTCTAGAATGAAAACAATTGGTATTCAAGGTGGGCAAGGAAGCTTCTCAGAAGAAGCTGCTAATATATTTTGCGAAAATCATGGGTTAACTAATTTCAAAATTATTTATCAAATCTCATCAGAGCATGTACTATCTGGCGTTGAGAATGACAAAACTGATTATGGAATTTTTGCTATGGAGAATGCACAAGGAGGTGTTGTCATAGAAAGTGTTGAAGCACTTTCAAAATACCGTTGTGATATAATCGAGATGTTTCACATACCCGTTAATCAAAACTTACTTGGAGTTGAAGGTACCAACATTGGTGATATCATAGAGATTCATTCTCATCAACAAGCTTTACGTCAATGCAAAAATTATTTAAGTGAGCATTTTTGGTCACGGCCATTAATAGAAGAAGATGATACTGCAGAAGCAGCTAGAAGATTAGCTGAAGGTAAACTACCTATAAATGCTGGCGTTATCGCAAATCAAGCATGTGCTCACTTATATGGGCTTGAAATTTTAGAAGAAAGCATTCATGATTTAAAACATAATCTTACTTTATTTATTGGGATAAAAAAATTGGAGAAGGCATGAATTCATTAGGAATCATAGGTTTGGGTCGATTTGGTAAAATATTAGCTAATATTTTACAAAAAGGATTCACAATTAAAGCTTACGATGAAAACTTAAATACTTTAATTCATGGTATAGAGAAGAGTAGCCTTGAAGATGTATTAAATGAAAAAACTATTTTTATTGCAGTTCCAATAAGAGAGTTTAAAAATGTAATTAATAAAATTTCCCCACTCCTTAATAAAGGAACAACTATTATTGATGTATGTTCTGTAAAAAAATATCCAACAGAAATAATGAAAAAAAAGTTAGATCCTAATATAGGTATTATTGCAACTCATCCAATGTTTGGCCCTGATTCATTTTTATCAAACAATAAACTTAAAATAATGATGAATAATACTAGAGATACTAATCAAGTTTTTACTTTTTGGAAACGGTTCTTTACTGATCAAGGAATAAAAGTGATGGAAATGACACCAGATAAACATGATCAAATGGCAGCAAAAACTCAAGGCGTGACTCATTTCCTAGGTCGTATGTTAAAAGAATATGGTATTCATAAAACAGAAATTGACACTCAAGGATTTAAAGATTTGTTAGACCTTGTTGATCAAACATGTAATGATACCTGGGAGCTTTACGCTGACTTGCAACTTTTTAATCCTTATACAGATAACATGATAAAAGAGCTAAAATTTGCAACAACTTCTTTAGATAATAGATTAAAGGAATTACATAATGTGGAAAATTAATAGCTGGCGAAATTATAAAGCCAAACATATTCCTAATTACCCTGATAAAAAACATTTATCCAAAGTTGAAAATACTTTAAAAAGTTTTCCTCCTCTAGTTTTTGCTGGTGAAGTAAGGTCTTTAAAACGTTCACTAGCTGAAGTATCTGATGGCAATAGTTTTTTATTACAAGGAGGAGATTGCGCAGAAAGTTTTTCTGAGTTTAATGCAGATAATATTCGTGACACATTTAGAGTGATTTTACAAATGGCTTTAGTTTTAACCTCTGGTACAAATTTACCTATTGTCAAAGTAGGGCGAATGGCTGGCCAATTTGCAAAACCAAGGTCAAGTGAAACTGAAACAATAAATGGTGTTGAGCTCCCAAGTTATAAAGGAGATATTATTAATGATATAAACTTTGATAATAAATTAAGACAACCTGACCCTGACCGAATGCTAAAAGGTTATTCTCAAGCAGCTTCTACTCTGAATTTACTTAGAGCTTTTGCTGATGGTGGCTATGCAGATCTTAGACATGTCAATTCTTGGAATATGGGATTTGTTAAAAGCGATCCACATGGAAAAAGATATCATCATCTAGCTCACCAAATTCAAGAAAGCTTAAATTTCATGGATGCTCTAGGAATAAATTCAAATAACACACCTCAACTAAGAACAGTCAATTATTTTACAAGTCATGAAGCATTACTTCTACCTTACGAAGAAGCGCTTACTCGTGTTGATTCAACATCAGGTGATGTTTATAATACTTCAGCACATTTTGTTTGGATTGGCGATAGAACGCGATTTAAAGATAGTGCCCATGTTGAGTTTTGCCGTGGAATTGAAAATCCTATTGGCATAAAATGTGGTCCTTCATTAAATCCTGATGAATTAATTGAATTGTTAGATATTTTAAATCCAAGAGATGAGGCTGGCCGTATAACATTAATTACTAGATATGGATATGAACAAATTGAGAACTATCTACCTAAACTAATAAGAAAAGTAACTAAGGAAGGTAGAACTGTGGTATGGTCATCTGATCCAATGCATGGAAATACAACTAAAAGTAAATTCGGGATCAAAACTCGTCCTTTTGATCATATAATAGAAGAACTAAAAAAGAATATTCAAATACATAAAACTGAAGGTTCACAAGTTGGAGGAGTTCATCTCGAAATGACAGGACAAAATGTTACTGAATGTACAGGTGGTTTAGATAAAATTTCTGAAGATAACCTATCCGATAGATATAGAACACATTGTGATCCTAGATTAAATGCAAATCAAGCTATAGAATTAGCTTTTTTGATCGCTGATGAATTAAAAAAGAATGTCTATTAAAGGAACAATTACTTTACCCGGTGATAAATCATTGTCGCATAGAGCTCTAATCTTTGCTGCTATGTCAAATGGCGAATCTCAAATTTTAAATTTATCAAATGGAAGCGATGTGATTTCTACGCGTGATTGTTTAGAACATTGTGGTATTGAAATATTTGATAATGGGCATACAACATTTATTCGTGGTGGTGAGTTTACTGATCCAATAGTTGATTTAAATTGTGGAAATTCTGGGACTACAACTCGTTTGTTATTAGGACTACTAGCGGGGAAAGGAATTAACGCTAGATTTGTAGGTGACCAATCACTTTCATCTAGACCTATGGATAGAATTTTAAATCCATTAGCTCAAATGGGATTAAGATCGAAAAGCAATGATGGAAAACTCCCCATATCAATTTTTAAAAGTGATTTAAATGGTATCTCACATAATTCATTAATTCCTAGTGCACAGATAAAATCTGCAATTCTGTTAGCTGGGATTGGAGCAGATGGTGAGACTTCAACCACTGAAAGTATTCTATCAAGAAACCATACAGAAATAATGCTCAAAAAATTAGGCGCATCACTTTCAACAAATAATTTAAAAAATACAATTTCAAAATCTAGTTTATCCTCACTAATTAATTTTAATGTACCCGGAGACCCTTCTACTTCTTCATTCTTTTCTACTGCTGCAATGCTTTTACCTAATTCATCAATTACCATTGAAAATATTTTATTAAATCCAACTCGAATTGGGTTTTATAAAATAATTAATAAAATGGGTGCAAAGTTGGTGTATTTCAATGAAAAAATTTCATTTGGAGAAAAAATTGGAAGTTTAAAAGTAGTTTCAAGCAATTTAAAAAATATAAATATTTCAAAAACTGATATACCAGGATTAATAGATGAACTCCCTTTAATTGCATTATTAGCTACTCAAGCAAATGGTATAACTGAAGTTCGAGATGCAAAAGAGTTAAGGTATAAAGAATGTGATAGAATAAAAGCTATTTGCAAAAACCTAATCAATATGGGCGCTAATATTAAAGAGCTTGAGGATGGGTTTGTTATTAAGGGCCCAACTCTTTTAAAAGCAGCCAAAATTAAAACATATAATGATCATCGTATTGCTATGACCTTTGCTATTGCAGGACTTGTTTCAAATGAAGATGTAGAACTTGACAATCCTGATTGTGTTTCAATTTCATTTCCAAAATTTTTCCAAGAATTAGAAAGACTTAAAAAATGAAGCAATTTGCGGTTATTGGCTCCCCCATTGAACATAGTTTAAGTCCTATTCTCCATCAAGAGATTTACCATCAACTAAACATAAGTGCTTCTTATGATAAAAAAGAGGTTACTAAGCATCAATTAAATACTTTTGTTAATACAAATAAACTAAATGGTTTTAATGTTACTCTGCCCCATAAGCAGACTATATTACCATTTTTAAAATCCCTTGATGATTCTGCAAAGAAGATTGGAGCAGTTAATTGTGTTTATAAAGGTAAGGGATATAATACTGATTGGATTGGTTTTCTTGAGACTATTAAGAATAATGATTTATCTTTAGATGATAAAAGTTGCGTCATCATTGGTGCCGGAGGTGCCGCAAGAGCAATTTCATATGGATTAATAAAAAATGGAATTAAGTCTATATCGATAAAAAATAGAACAATGGATGCAGAACAGAAATTATTAGAATGGATTAATACTCTTCATCCAACCAATAGTTTAAATGATAAACCTAATATTATAATTAATTGCACCCCTCTTGGAATGTGGCCTAAAATAAATTCCATGCCAGATATAGAAATAAATAATAAATCAACTCTCATTGAAACAGTTTATAATCCACTTGAAACAAAATGGTTAAAGTATGGAAAAAATATTGGAGCCAAAACAATAAGTGGTTTAGATATGTTTATTTGGCAAGGAATAGCTTCAACTGAAATATGGATGGGTGAAAAAATTTCAGAAAAAATTGAATTAGAAAAAGTAAAAAAGGTGTTAAAATTAGAATTATGTTAAAACAACTCAAATTTCTAACTGCAGGTGAATCACATGGACAAGGACTACTAGGAATCTTAGATGGTCTACCAGCAGGTTTAGAAATATCTGAAAATTATATTGATTCACATTTATTACGAAGACAAATGGGACATGGACGTGGTGGCCGAATGAAAATTGAAAGAGACCATGCAGATATTTATTGTGGAGTAAGACATGGAGAGTCGCTTGGATCACCGGTTGGTCTTATTGTTAAAAATAAAGATTGGGAAAACTGGACAAAAAAGATGTCAGTTACTCCTGTAGAAGAAGAAATTCGTAAAGTGACTCTTCCTCGCCCTGGCCATGCAGATCTGGCAGGAGTTCAAAAATATGGCTTTGATGATATTAGAAATGTTCTAGAACGATCAAGTGCTCGAGAGACTACTATGAGAGTCGCTCTTGGCTCATTATGTAGAAAACTTTTAGAAGATATTGGTATTCAAATTGGTAGTCGTGTTGTTCAGATTCATAATATTAAAGATCAAAGTGACTTACCAATAGATTTTAGTCCTAATAAATTAAGCGAGACTGCTGATTTATCTCCAGTAAGATGTCTTGATAAAAAATCAGAAACTAAAATGATTGAAACTATTGATGCTGCAAAAAAAAGTGGTGACTCAGTTGGGGGAATTTTTGAAGTTATAGCTAGTGGGTTACCTTATGGTCTAGGTAGTTACACGCAATGGGATCGTAAACTACAAGCACGTATTACCGCAATGATGATGAGCGTAAATGCCTTTAAAGGAATTGAAATTGGTGAAGGCTTTAGTGAAACAGAAAAGTTCGGAAGTGAAATACATGACGAAATTGGCCATGATGGAAAAATGTTTACTCGATATTCAAATAATGCTGGAGGTATTGAAGGTGGAATGAGTAACGCGCAACCAATTCTAATACGTTTAGCAATGAAACCTATTCCAACATTAATTAAACCACTTAAATCTATTGATATAAGTTCAATCGAAAGTAAAAAAGCTCATAAAGAACGAACTGATTCATGCGCTGTTCCTGCTGCATCCATAATTGCTGAAAGTATGCTATGTTTTGTTATAGCTGATGCAATTCTAGAAAAATTTGGTGGAGATTCAATGGATCAGCTTAAAGCACATATGAAAATGACTGCTAAGTATTAATGAATTATTATTTAATTGGTATGATGGGTTCAGGT
>TARA_B110000240_G_scaffold50557_1_pt1 | contig 19609 bp, 14 predicted proteins | sample TARA_B110000240 | Tara Oceans TARA_B110000240 (sample SAMEA4397611) | marine metagenome | biome: Polar Biome; feature: [DCM] deep chlorophyll maximum layer (ENVO:01000326); material: water (ENVO:00002006), including particulate matter (ENVO:01000060) such as... | depth 17 m | reverse complement strand
GCCAATTCGTGATGCACTTTATAGTCATAATCAGCAAATGCTTGTGCTGTATCTTCAAGTTCGTGACTTAATGATAAAATTTCAATTACACGTTCAGGATTAAGCTTAATCGCAGCACGGGTATAAATAGCACTTATATTTGTTCGTGCAGACAATAGCTGATCTGTCAGCTCAGGCATTTTATCTTCATCTAAACGTGCTAACGTTTCTAATATGTTTAAGCCCGACGTTTCCCAAAAGTTATTAACCTTTGTTGGTTTGCCGTGCTGAATAGTTAGCCAGCCGTCTCGCGCTAAACGCTGTAACACTTCGCGTAATGTGGTTCTTGTTACGCCAATTAACTCAGAGAGCTCTCTCTCAGCTGGTAGAATTGAACCTGGAGGGAAATCGCCATTCCAAATAGACTCAACTATGTATTCTTCAGCAAATCCTGCTGGGCTTTTCGCTTTAAAAATTCTCATCCAATTCCCACTCGAATTAATCTACAACGTTTCGCTTACGCGAATAACTGACTGATTGTACCAGACGAAACTCAACTAACAAGTAAAGTAAGATATATTGTTAAATTGATCATACATACCAAAGGTGAGATTGTTGCACAGCGTGAGATTTATGACCGGTTTAAAGTAGCAAAAATGGCTTTTAATTGAACACGCAGTCCACATATATAAAAATTATAATCAGACGTATACCTAAGCAACTATGTGTAAATACCTAAAGTCGGCTTAGTGCCATTTCCGGACGTTCGTAACGCCGCAATAAGCGGAAATTTATTGTTGGCTAAAATTTGAAGCGAAGCGGAAAAAGCCAACTGTAAATTTTCCGTTTAATTGCCTTGTTATATTTTATTGCCACATGAGTTTTTTAATTGCTCTCTAAATTTCGTTAAGTTGGAGTTTTTTAAATAAAAATATAGAGTAGAGTCAGAAATAGACAGTAACTCTGAGTTTTCATCGAAGTATAAAATTGGGGGCATAATATTTTTAGAGGCTTGAACTTTATGCAAAGATGCTAACGAATTTTTTACCATCCTAATCTTGATATTATTTGATTTCGATCGCTTTTTTAATTCATCGAACATCACGTTTAAATGGACTCCATGGGCAATTCTGTCATACCCACCTTCAAGAATTATATCCACAATACAATAATAAAATTTTTCATAACCAGTATTTTTACTTGATGAAGCGATTGCCTCAAGTGCTCTTTTATGGCGATCACCATAACTATTCGTTTTTTCGTTAATAACCAAATCTAGTGAGTTAGTTTTATCCAATAACTTATGGTGTTTTTGTTTATTATATACTTCAGATGATAAACAAACGCCCAATAGCAAATCCTGAAAAACACCAACACTACTAAACGCTAAATCACAGCACTTTTGATAAAGTTCGTCTTCAAATGTAATATTTAATAACTCTTCACCCTTATCCAAAATTTTTCTAAAATCTTTTATTTCCCAAGGTTCTACAGGGACTTCTTGGATTCGGTCTAGTAAATCTCCATTAAATTGGAGCATTCTATTTCTTTCTCTCCAAACCCCTAATATTATGAATCTAACACCTAATTCTTGGAATGCTCTCAAGTCAAAAGCAAAACGTTTTTGATTTTCATATGTCAAATAATGAAAATTTTCCAGAATTACGAGTTTTTTATTATTCACTTTTTTAAGTAACGCTGAAATATCTTGAGGTTGATTAATATTAAAAGGAATTTCCTCAAATTTTGAAGAGACATTTTGCTGTTCTGTTGATGCCATATCACTTTGTAATGATGCTTTCCCAAACATCGCAAATGAAGCAACAATTTTTGCTCTTAGCTTTAAGGAAGAAGAAGTACCTGTTCCTTCTGAAAATTCAGTTCTGACTTTAACACCAGCCTCTCTTAAGACATGTTGATATATATCTATCAACTCTGTTTCAGGCGTTAATTGATAAACGATATGTTCAGAGTAGCCACAATATTTACTAACTAAAGCTGTTTTACCCTGCTTTGACGCCCCATAAACTAAGATTTGCTTTTCTGAGTGGAGAGCCATCTTAAATAACCGATCAACATGATCTCTTTCCACATACGTTTTTATGTCCTTATGAATACCAAATACTTCTGATGTTTTTACCGCAGTCAAATGGAAGCTCCCTTAAAATATAACTTTTAAATAAGGGGCGCAGGCATGTGGGGCATAATGGCGAAGCCGCCCCGCATGTATGCGTCCCAGCGAACGAAGTGAGTGACTTAATTTTTTTGTTAGGTGCTTTCATTAATGTAGCTAGGAACGCTGCTCGATTGGAGACAATACTGTTTAGCAACTTTTCCAATTTCATTTTTATCCCCTTTGATAACGCCTTCCATATAGTTGTCCCACTCGAAGACAAGTACCGTTTTACCTTTTCTAATTTTTACTTTACCAAAATCTATCCATGCATCGAATGCGTCGTACTCATAAATTTTTTCCCAATCGTTATCGAGAAACTGTTCAAGTATTTCATTGAACAAATCTGTGTCGACATTTTCGATAATAGATTTATTCAGGTATTTGTATTTAACCTTAGTAAATTCTTTAGCAAAAAAACGTACAGGGTTCACTAGGCACCTAACTCCCGCATAAGCGGCACAAATGGCTTGGCTAAAATTTTGTGAGGGACGAACACAAGCCATCCATTTGTGTGTCCGCTATTGATGCGATTGTTAGGTAATTTTATCTCTAGGATACGTGGCAACAGTTAATACTAATGGGATAATTACTTGAGATGCGAAATTTGTAAAATAAGCATCTGTAAAACAGAAAAGATGTACGGATATTTGATTTAAGCTTACGTTTATACCCAGTAGCGTGAAGAATAAGAATACAGCCCCCATAAACTTATGTTTACGCCTGACAGCTATAAAGTCTTCTTGCCAGCATTTGAATGATTTATAAAAACTCATAACACCCCATGGTTACCTAACAACTTTATCAGAGGACACTTTCCCTTTTTTAGCGCGAAAACATCCTTATTTTATGAGTTTGTATTAATAGCAAAAAGCATAAGTTATTGCTAGCTATATATATTCTGCTTTATGTAACTTATATAAATATGTAAAAAAGAGGAAAGTTTCCTCTTATTATTACTAAACAAATGATGACTCAACTGAATGACTGCTTCTCGCTCATTACCGAGGCTAAGCTAAGTGCCATTAGCAGACATCGACTTTAATGTCTTAAGTCAAGATTTGACCCCATTCACTCCATACCAGCACCTAAGTAAAGGATTTCTATTGCGCTTCTTGTTAAGTCGATTAACTCTTGAAGAATTTGAATTGCTGGTTTTGCTGGGTCTATGTCACTAATAATGATTTCAACTGGCACATTGAGCTCCTGCTCGATTATATTTGTTGGAGGTATTTTTGCTTTTCGCCTTTGCGTCCATGTCATAGGTTGTACCCTCCACACTACATCACGATGGCAGTTACCTGCGCCACAGTCAATTAGCCCAGATGGGAAATCAGGAACCAATCTTTGAAGCATTGCGCTATCAATTTTTGTAAAGTTTCCAGTAGGTATTAATAGCTTATGTTTATCCATTACATCCAAGTCATGGATGGCGCAAAGTAGCAAATTCCCACCATCCCTGTATGGCTTGAGGCTTGCAAGTGCATTTGCGAAATCTTGAGAGACTCTTGATGGCAGACCCGGTAAAACGGAGTCCCTTAGTGCAGTTTCTGTAGAAGTAATGGGAAACTGAATGTTTCTTCTTTCTCCGTCCGACTTCGCGTACTTCTCGGTACAGTTCCAATATGCGTGATCAATAGCTGCTCTTAAGTTATGAAGAACATCACCAATTATAATAGCTGCTTCATTAGCAACTTCTTCGTCTCTCTTCGCGAATGTTGCTCTTTCACCAGTTTTGCAATTAGTTTCTAAATAATAGCCGAATGGCTTACCTCTCTTAAACAACTGACTAAGTTCAGCAAGATGCTTTTCTGCGCGTTTTACTTTTAGGTATGCACTATCCATATTTACACTCTAACAACTTTATCAGAGGACACTTTCCCTATTTTAGCGCGAAAACGTCCTTATTTTGTGAACTTATTAATATCAAATAGTTTAAGTGATTGCCAATTATAAATATTATGCTTTCTGTAACTCATATAAACATGTAAAAAAGAGGAACGCTTCTTCTTATTCTTACCAAACTAATGAAGAATCATCTGAATGTCTGGTTATCGCTCAAAGCCGACCTATAGAGTGCATGCCTTGACTTATAAAGGGGCAAAAGGCGAGTTACATTTATAACCCGTTTATGGACATGAACAATTTAGAGTCGAAAGATAACTACTTGCTAGTACAGTTAAAGTGTCGATTTTACAGCCGTTAACTTAAATTTCCCCCTAAATCTAAACATTAAGCTTTCTTTAGGCAAAAGTTTGTAACTGAATGGCTCTGACTGAATTAAAACTGTGATTTGTTAATCCCTTTTGTTCTCAAGTTACCATTTGTCACTCTATAAAGAGTCAATGTATATCCCGTAACTTGATATCCTGTATCTTCAAATCTGAATATACTTTCGGCCTTACTGTAACCTGTTTCTGGACCAAAGTAGTGTTGGTAGCCGTACCAAGTTTCACCAGAAGCATATTTAATATGGTAATTGCCTAATGGTACTTCAACTTCAATATTACTACCACCATGGACAAATATATCCATAACATCTTCACCCGTATATGCATCGACAAGCTTCACTAAATAATTACTGCCCGAACTTGTATTTATGCTCAGAGGAGCAATGTTAGGTGAAGAAACCCATTTCCTTATTTTTCCATTGTATGGGGTTGCAATAATGGGCTCATTAAACGTTGACCTTGGTTTACTGCTGCTTGAACTCTTCTTCCCATCGTCTAGTAGATAAATTCCTCCAAAGATTAACGCTCCAATTAAAGCTAATAGAATCAACCTAACTATGATTTCAAGTATCGCTGCAAAGATGCCCTGTATAAGGCTCAAAGCAAGGTCTACAAAAAACATTATGGTCTTAATAAGCATGTTCACCAAAAAGTTGTTGGAGTAATCTCGCTTGTGAAGTGGGACCTTATTTTTCTTGGCAGATGGTTTAGGTGTTTTTGTATAATCGGATGTTGAGCCTTGAATCCAGTTATCAGAATTATTGAGACCTAGATTCGCCCTCAAGTCGCCAATATCATCCAAAGTCCTGTGGATTTTATCATATGACTTCTTCCTATTAGTATTAAGAAGTACTTCGCTTGCATCAATTCGGAGGGCATCGTTACTGCATTGTCGAATTGCTTGGCTAATTTCTTCCTGAGAGGCTAAGTCGGATATGCCTAATCTCTTGTATAAGTTACGCATAAGTCACCAAGTAATCGTAAGCATCTTTAATTCGTTGAAAATTTATTTTGGCCGCAGCAGTTGCTTCTTCTCCTAATGTCGCATACTTATCTGGGTGATGCATTTGAGCCAACTTTCTATAGGCCTTTTTGATTTCTTGAAGAGTGGCCCCTTTCTCTACACCTAGAGTGACATAAGCCTTATCCAGCTTACTTAAATTATCCCCTGCATTGTTGGGTCTAGAGTGTGACGACCAATAACTTGCGTAGCTTGGATCACTAGGTTCGGGAATAGGTTTACCGGTAAATTCGGTAAAGATGCTGTTGAGTAGGGATTTGCTAATACTTAGTAAATCCGAAATATACCGCAGAATATGATTTTCAGAAGGCAAAAGATAATTATCTGCAATAGACATTTGAATTGCCATTTCTAAGAAAAGTCTGGCTTTTGTTCCAGTGAAATGTGCCTTGACGACCTCAGATGCTAAGCGAATAGCTTCTACATCTCTGCTTTCAATTATTTCTAAAAGCTTATTAATGTCACTACCACTATTAGATGCACTAGCTATTTCTTTAAGCTGAGCTAATTCAGAATCATCCAAATTACCATCACTGAGCGCAATCCAACTCAAAATTAAAAGTACGGATGTACCCAAAGGATTTTGGCTATTCCTTAATATATGAGTGAAATTAGTGGATGCGGACATAAAACATAAATCCATTTACGCTCACAAAACTTTCTGTTTTGCTTGTTATTCAATAAGATTTAAAATATATCAAACCTTATCAAACGTTACAATCTTATCATTGGGGCTAATCTTAATAAGTGGTAGTAAATTGTTTTGGGGTAAATACGAGTTAGACGATAGCCAGCTTTGCAGAATAAAACTAATTACATAAAGTTATCGTGACCGTCTCTTCATCACTCACAGCCGAACTTCGCAAAGGTGCTAATAGTGTAAATATTAATACTTTAGATACCTATATTCGAATACAACATGTTTCTCAAAAAAATTATCAACATCAAAAATTTCTCATCATTTAGACTAGTTAGCTGATTTATCAAAGAAAGTGCTTATTCATCTTTGTTTACTGCTTGGTTATATTATTTAAAGCATTGTTTTATTTGATTTTATTTCATACCAACGAAATCCATCTGGAAATTATCTGCTATGATCGTTAATGAAGATTGAGTGCAATACGGAAATTAAACAGATTAACTTAGCTAGTCTCAAGTATGCATCTTCAAATGATGACTTGCTCATCAATCACAAGGAATGACGCAGCTATAAACAGGATGTTTGGAGAATTTTATGCAACAGCGAACACTTCGTAGGATCAGGCGAGATAGGCCCGTAGACTACTTTTACAGTTTAAAGAACAATTGCCATGTTTGGGTTGAATCAACATTAGAGCTAGACTTTTTGTATTGGCTCGAATTTGACGAACGAGTGTCTGCCTATACAACCCAACCAGAGAGTGCGGATACACCAGCAGGTCGCTATACGCCCGATGTATTAGTTGAGCTTCAAAATGGTTCTAGTATTTACTTTGACCCGCATCCATACAAGTACGTGCATTCTAAAACTTTTATAAACAAGTTTACTGAAAAGGCGCAGTATATTGAGCGCTTAACTGGGCGCCCTGTTCGTATTGTCACTGAAAAGGATTTAAACCCAATTACTATTGGCAACTTTAAAACACTTTACCCCTACCTAAGAATAGAACCGAGCAAAGTTCATAAATTATTACCTTTAGTTAATTCATTCCCAACTACTTTTGGTGATTTGAGGAAACAAGCTGAATCTATTGGCATTAGCCCATTTGTTCCTTTTGCTCTACTCGCTCACTCACACATCGGGTTTGACAATACTGTAAAGCTTTCTGACAGCACTCAATTGAGAAATTAAGCTCGATGAATATACTTCCTTATTCTCAACTATTAGATGATAAAGATCGTAAATTCGATATCTTGCTTTGCGATCAATTAAACGTAGTTACTAGAGATATTAAAACCAAGGAGCTGCAAACTTTTACTCGTAATGAGTTTGCATTTGCCTTAAAAACTTATTTGATACCAGTTACCCCTAATTCACCTCATTCAGCATTAGATCCATTCCAAAAACTAATAAAAGAAAAGCAAGCACCTTACCTTTCTTTAATGAAAAAGATTTTTGAAGAAGAAAACGCACATATGACCACGTTATCAATTTATAAACGAGTTATAGCTGAAGTGGAAGAGCAGCAAACAATAAATAGCAAACCAGGGACAGTTGTTAAGGTAAAGCATCCAAGCCAATCAAGCTTATCAAGGTGGTGGAAGAGGTTTAAAGACGCTGGGTTTAGTCATATTGACTCTCTCCCAAAACGAAAGTCTAAGAGAAATACAACAGACTCTCGCTCTGAACAAATCATGTGGGAGGGTTACGAAAAGTTCATGATGGGAAAAATAACTCCAAGTATTGCTGTAGGACATGCAAAGTATGAGAATTGGGTCAACGAGATGAATGACCCTACCATTACCATCGTAAGTAGAGAAAAATTTAGAAAGCACCATCACAGCTTCAACGATCTAGACCGTGCCGAAGCTTCGGGCAACAGAGCTGAAGTCAATAAGCTAATGAGAACATACAAAACTCGCATCAAAACGGATCGAGTACTTACGCGTATAGAAGCAGATAGATTAGCGCTTAATCTTCGCCTAATTGATGATACTACTGGAGAAGTTACTGGAAAAGTCGCTTTATATATTGCCATTGATTGTCATTCTCGCTACCCGATTGCAGTCACTGTGGAGTTTGGTGAAGCCGAAAAGGCTATCGGTGGCGTTAACTTACTTCGCAATATTGTTATACCCGCGAGTGAACAACTCGATGCATTTGGCATACCTATCAGAATAATTTGCGATAATGGTCCGGGGTTCAATAATGAAACATTTGCAAAAACAGCTGAATCATTGAAGTGTGAACTGATTTACGCGCCAAGCAATCAGCCCTACAAAAAACCTTTTGTAGAATCATTTAATAAAACGATCCGAAGTGAGTTTTTAGAAAGCGCTGAGCTTAAAGTTGGCAATAAAATAGTGCATGGCGTGCCTGGATACAAAGGTAAGCGTTATGAAGGGAAAAACACTAACAGGAACCCTACAGATGAAACGCTAAAACAAGCTGCCGCCATGACGGTAGATAGCTTCGTTCAGAATCTCCACGATTTTTTAGTGCATTATGTAAATCAGCCACACAATGAACTCAATGGCAAAACTCCCCAGGAAGTATGGGAAGCCTCTTGCCTAGAGTACCCATTGATTCCGTGCCACTATGGACTTCTAAAAACCAGTTTCCATGTTTTTCAGGGGGAGACTACCTTAAACGAGACTGGTAAATTCAGATTCAACAAACAGGACTTTTATGGTGAAGAGGTTCAAAACCTATATTGGCAGCTTAAAACCGGCAAAGCTTCAGGGAACCCTAAAGTATCGGTATTGCATGATACACAAGATTGCAGGGCTGTAACCCTTGCGGTCACATTGCCTGGCGACACTCATGTTACAAAAATCATTGCTTACAACATCGATTTGGTTGATGAACAGGTGGCAATTTCATTTGAGGTCGCCAACATGAATCACAGTACACCTATTCGTCGCTCAATATATTGTGGCGAAGCTGAGCTTATAAAACGTAAACGTCGAAAAATACGTAATGGCAAGCAAACGCAAAATATGGAGCAAAACTCAATAGATGATCGATCTACTAAAGATATCATTAAGCAATCTAATAGCTCTCCCCATGAACGCCAATCTAAACGCACAGATCCGTTACTAGGTACGGATCTCTCACAAGAGAATCAGGATGACTCTCACTTCAGAAACAAGGAAGGTTATGAAAAATGGTAAGCACTACTCTTAATACATCACCAAGTTCGTTATATGTACCGCAAAGTGGCACATTCCATTGCCATTCGTCTACAACGGAAGCATGGGAATACATTAGCAAGATTCATCAGAATAGAAACTACTCAGGCTTATTGACGGGGGTTTCTGGTGTTGGCAAATCATATTTGGCTAAGACGTATACCCAACAATTCCCTCAATCTGAGTTAGATGAAAAAAATATTATTCCAGTGCTTTACGTTAAGTTAGGTGCAACATCAACTCCAACTGACTTGCTTCATCAAATTTTAATGGCTTTAGGGTGCACTGTAATGAACAGCAAAGAAAGGCCTTATACTGCACTTGAACGTTTGTTACATCTACTCAATGAACAAAGTGTTGAGCTTATTATTATTGATGAGGTTCAAGAGTGCTTACCTGATACCGACGGCATCAGAGCTCAGCAAATGGCAAAGCAGTTTGCAGGTCTAGTAGACAAAGCTAGTATTCCTGTAATTTTAATGGGAACGCCATTGGCCAAAAGAATTATCGAACTCGCCTACAAAGGTGGAGATAAAGAAGAGCAATTAAGCCGGCGTTTTCTAGCCCCACATCAACTTAGTCCCTGTCCAAGCCAGTGCCAAGCTTGGATAAACATGGTTAATTTTTACCAACTTAAATATGGCTTTAATAGGCTAACGGCTCAGTCAAATAAAGACTTACTCAACCGCATTTATATTGCAACAAATGGCATGCATGGGCTCCTTAATAAGCTCTATGCACAGATATTACCCGCTGATTATAAGAATACAGCTCAATACATTAGAGCATTCGAAGAAGCGTATAAATTTGCTATCAGAAATAGCGAAGACAACCCGTTTAATGCTGACATGATTAATGCACAGCAAACTGAACGAAATATTGAAGATTTAGATCGCAAGTTAAAGGAAACGTTCACACATGGCTAGGTTACCAATTCGAGTTAGGCCTTTCGTTGGAGAAAGCCAGGCTGGCTACATTCTTCGTCTTGCAATGCGAAATGGTTTTATGAAACCAGAAGACATTGTTAATAAGAAAGTATTTAACTTAGCAATTCGCAATAATCTAAAAAAAGCTGATATCAACAATATCAGCTCACTCATACAACGCCCTATTTCATTTTCAGAAACGGAGGGGAGCCCTTTTCCAAAAGTCTGTTCCAGTGCTCGAATTCTCCACGCTAGAGCATGTCTAAAATGCTTGAATGAAAACCCTATTCATAGAGATAATTGGCAAGACCCAAGATATACGCACTGTGCAAAGCACCAGGTCATGCTTATTGATGTATGCCCTCACTGCGAACACGAACTGGAATTTAACGCAAGTTTACTTCAAGGGTATTGCAGCAATGAATATTGTGGAAGAAAACTTCTTCAGCTTTCGGTGGATGAAAAGATTAAAAGGCTCACAACCGGTAATATAGAAGACTGTATTATTGCAGGTTTGTACGTTCTTGAAATTTCAGAGCTTAAAAGAAAAGCCTATTTTAATTATAAAGACATACCAAAAATCCTAACCGCAGGAATTGACTTGTTAACTAATAATGAAGCATTAGTGCATTGGCTAGCAAAAATATCTAGCAAAGGGCTGCCAGCTGGTTATCCTAAAAACTTGGCATATCCTGAGCTTTATTCCTTATCATGTCATATACACAGGGATTGGAACTTGATAAAGCGCGCTCAAATCGATAGTAGAAAACCTTCTCTCCAGCTTACTTCCAGTAGCAAACCTATGCAAATAAGGATACTCGCATCTTGTCTTGGGCTAAACGCAGCTGATTTAAAGCCTCTATGGTATAAAAAAATTCTACGATTCAGCAATACAAACCGCTATCAAGTCGATGGTTTAATTGATGCCAAGCACTTAATCGAAGAGCTGATAGCTAAATCAACCTCTGAAGTCATAAATGAAGTCGATTTCATGGAAGCCACAAAGTTTGTCGAGCAATACTTGATGGAAAAATCAGATCTCTTATTAGCAATATTTTTGAAGGATTTGCCATTTTACTATCAAGGTAACAGTAGCCTCCTTGATTCAATTTACTTTAGCCGCGATGAGTTGATAAAAGTAGGCGAACGTCATTTGGAATCGTCTAAAGCCAGAACAGTCAGTATTGATACATGTGCAAAAATTGCCAAAATATCACCCAAAACCATCAAAAATGCAATTAGTAGCGGATTAATCAAATCCTCTGACTGGAAAGCAGATAACTCAACTTTAAAGGTAATTGAGCTGAAGAAGTTGCTAGAGCTGCATAAAAACAGACAACTCAACCTCCCTCTGTGAAGAGGGGGCATTGTTTTACAAATAATCTAAGAGGTTGCTATTAATAGCTTTCTACTGTCTTAGAGTAATTCTTTAACTAATACCTGTGCTTTCTCAACATCAAAAGTTCTTGCAGCATACCCTTGTGCAAGAATTTCTTGAGGTAAATACTCATCAAACTTATCTATAGTTTTTTCTGCAATAGCATCAGCTAAATCAATTGCTGATATGGTTTTATCATCTCGAAAGCTTTTAAGAGCCCCGATAACATGATCAATTAAGGTATTCTCAACTTCTATAATTCCTGCAAATGCACCCGCTCCAAACCCTTTGTGTATAAGTACTGCAACAAGTGTATTTACAACTTTATCACCGGCCCAAGGCAAAACAACGGCTGTATTGCCATGCTGTAAGAAATATGTACTTTCAAGTTTTGCAGTTTTAAAAAAGTCAGCCCCCTCTTTAAAAAGTGCTTGGGCAACTGCATCACCAAATTCAATTCTTTGTTCACCAACTTGAACTCTGTAGTCACTTTCTTTCAGAATTTTAAGCATTTCTTGTCTCACTACATCATGTACAGCCATCCCCGAACCACCAAATTTAGGTGGTTTCCCTCCTTTTGCATGCTGTACTGAAATCACTTGTTTGTCTGTATCGACTAGCTCAACTACCCAACGTTTACCTGCAAATACAATATGTTGGCCCTCTAAAATAAGGCTATCTACGGGTAATGTCCCTAGTGTTTTACTACCCGTTACAATTCTAAATTCTTCAGGGGTTTTAAACACGGCATAAAACGTATAATGATTTGTTAGTTTTTCACCCATAAAACCTAAAACCAGTTCGCCACTTCCTAACTGGGTAATAAGATCTACCTTACCCATGTGAGATAGCAAATCTTTAAAATGAGTAACAGTAACTTGTTGGAATGGCCCGTCTTTACAAAGTAATACGTAAACTTGATCTGCTCTTATACCCCCCCATTGCGCGATGAGAGCTAAAACTTGATGAAGTAATGTTGAAAAGTGATAGAGCGAAGTGTCTGCTGGTTCATACCATTTACTTGCAACCAATAACCGTATCATCGCTAACGATTGAACCAATTCAAGCCGCAGTTTATCTACAATACTCGATTTTTCTGTAAGGTCAGCCTCAGTTATTAGCATTCGCAAAATACTAGCGCCACCACGCCTACCTGAACGACCCATGCGCTGCCGTAAACTTGCAATAGAATGCGGCGCAGTAACTTGTACGACAGAGTTAACCTTGCCTATATCAATGCCTAACTCCAAAGTCATAGTACACACTGCTGTCGTGGGAATTTGATCTTGCTGAAGCCGAGCCTCAAGTGATTCTCGCATTTCTTTGGCTAATGAGCCGTGATGTGGAAAAAACTCGTTAGGCACAGTGTTGCTCTCACACATCTCTGCAAGAGTGGTCGCAATACTTTCGGTGCGACTTCTGCTATTTGCAAACACTAGGTGGTTTCCACCACGGCAAAGACCATATAAATCGTTACATACGGCTTGCTCCGCAGTAACCGTCTCATCTGCCACAACAGCGCTCTCAATATATCCCTTCACTTGCATTTTTAACGATGATGAAGACTGCGTTTGCTTTATTATTTTACAAGACAGTGATTTATTAGGTCTTAAAGATGCTGGGACACTTTCTAAGTTACCTAAAGTCGCACTTAAAGCCGTTCTGGGTATTGGTGAGTTTACACGGCCTACGAGGTGCTCTAACCGGTGCAGTAAGCTCAACAAGTGATGGCCTCGCTCTGTGCCAATAAATGCGTGAAATTCGTCTATAACTATGTGCTTTAAATTCTGAAAAGCAGACTTTACCCAGCCACTGTCTCTTATTAATAATGACTCTAGGGACTCTGGCGTTATTAACATAATGCCTGATGGATTTCGTTTCAGCTTATTTTTTCGACTTTGAGGACTATCACCATGCCAAGGTGTAACTTGTATGTTTAACAAATCTGACAAGCTTTCTAGCCTTCGGTCTTGATCGTTTATTAACGCCTTTAGTGGACTGATATATAAAATGCCTACACCACTTACTTCATCTGCGATACTACTTATTGCAGGTAAAAAAAATGCTTCGGTTTTACCTGCGGCAGTAGAGGCACTAATAAGCACATCAGTATTGCCTGATAGGATAGGGTCAATTGCTAAACATTGAATCTCTCTGAGCCGATCCCAGCCTTGTTTAAAAATCCACTGCTGAATGCGAAAATCGAGCTTTTCGTGTGCGTCAATCATAATTTGAAGTCAGCTAGCTCATCGTCTTCAGATTCAATGTCTAGCTCTACATCGGAAGGTTTTTCCTCTGCAATATCAACATTTTTTATTAAGCTGTCCCACGAAATATTTGGATTTTGATCAATCACGGCAAGCATATCTAAAAACGCTTTGATCGTATTTCTTGGCGTTCTGAAGTAAGCGTCTCCAATTGTTTTACTGCAATGGACTAAAAATGCTTTGAGGGACTCGTCAGGTACTAAATATAACGATTCATCGCCTGATGCAAAAACATGTCTAAGGTTTTTAAGTAGTATAAATAACTCTTCTGGCGTTAAACTTGCCAAGTGTAATGCAGGGGATGAGTAATCAATAACACCGGCTTGTTTTGCAAATGTGTTGCCAGCTAGGCGAGATTGCAGCGCCTCATAGCTATATAACCCTTTTCTTGGATCAAGTAAAAACTCGGGTGTACCACCGAGTAAAAACCCTAAGTACTCAGCCGATCCTTGTAAGCAGTCGTTGAGTATTCTAAGAATTTGCTCGTAATTTGATAATCGTGCTTGGGTGCTATTGAGTTTGTATAAATTTACCATTTCATCGAGGTTAACTAATAACCCTTCGTAGCCAGCTTGCCTTACAAATAAACTCATAAGCTTTAGAGAGTCATAAAACGAAGCATCTGAGATAATACTTCTTATACCAAGATCTTTGCGAGCATCTGTTTTTGTTGCATATTCTGCTCTTAACCATTTTACAGCGTTGTTCTTAAGTTGCTCGTTATCTGTTTCATGGCCAGTCCAGTATGCTTCTATAACTTTTGCAAAGTCGTAACCACCTACAAGCTCAGAGAGAGACGCGAGCCTTTCGTGAATCACTGTGGTTATTTCTTTGCTTGTATTATCTGCTTCTTTTCGTGCCTCGGTAATAAACTTTTCAACCACACTGGTCAATGCATTACCATCAGGCTTATTACGAGTAGACATGTTTCTCATTAACTCAGAATACAAGTTTCTGGCTTGTCCAGATGATGCATGAATACGACGATCGGGAGATAAATCTGCATTAACAGTAACTAACTTTCGCTCTAATGCGATCGCTCTTACAACACTTAAAAAGAATGTTTTACCTGAGCCGTATTCGCCAATAATTAACCGAAAAGCAGAGCCGCCCTCTGTCACTCTGTCGATATCTTTAATGAGCGCTTTAAGCTCATTACCACGACCTACTTGTATATGCTGTATGCCGACTTTTGGGGTAACACCCGATTTAAGAGACTGTATAATTGCATCGCGCTCTTTTGATCTAATTTTTTTTGCTGCCATTGTTATAACTCCCTTATCTCTTTGACTATTTCTTCATCAATGTATATATCACCGTCGTCATCAATTACTGGTGCATCCACTAAATCAAATGACCAGTCATTAATGGTTTCTATAGCACCATCGACCATTAATTTTAGCTCACTACACATTTGGGCTACCTCTTCGCGACCCCATTGCGCTTTAGCGCATAGCTTTTCAAACAACTGACTATGAGCCTGATCTAATCCATCAACTTCGTTTGTCAGCTCTGGGACTTCAATATAATCGCTTTCATCTTCATCTGAGGTAAAGATCTGTTCCAGCATGTTTTTAGCTTCTGTTGTTTGGCTTTCATGAAGGGCTAATATTGTTTCATCTAAGCTAAACTCTGATGAGCTTTGACTACGCGGCGCTGGCTGGTGACTACTTGTAGTAAGCTGATGAATATCACTCGTAACAGACTCTTTATCCAGTCCTAAATTTGTGTAGAGTTTTTCGATTTGCTTTACTTCTCTGTTATCGACATTGCCATCTGCTAGCGCAATAGACAGAATAAACCTTTTCACAAATTCTATTTCTTTTACACCTAAATTATTAAGTCTATTTTTTAAACCCGTATTATCCGATGGTGTAACTAGTCGCCATGTAAGATAAGCCTTTAGAGATCGCTTTTCTATATCCGTTAATTTTTCATCATGAGCAATTAGCTTTTCTAGCTCAGAACTTTCTGATTCATCCACAACCCCATCTATATTTGCAACCATAGCACCTAAACGCAGTGCGACACCCACTTGGTTAAACGCATGACTAGGGACGAATTCTTCCTCATGCCCTGGAGTAAATAGTACAAGTTTGCCATCTAATTTGGGTTTTGTATGGTGGTAACGTAAGTCAGGCGCAATACCAATATCAGCAAAGTTCGCTAAGTTATAAATGAGCTCACCTTCCTTTTTATTTATCGCTTTCGGTGTTGGTAAGCCTGTTTGCAACCAAAATTCAGATACATCTGTTACCCCATCATTTTCTAAAATGATGGCCTTAGCCCACGCTTTAAACTTTTCGATTAATGGTGACGGTTGACTGCTAGCAATGACACGAGGCAACAGCATTAATGCAGCTAAATCATCTTTGCTTGTATCAGCCTTAGCTAAATAACGGCTATAACTAGCTAGCTCCTCAGTGACTTTATCTGCTATTGGAATAAGCTTTTTTATAGGTGCTTTTAATATGCTCGGATCAGGCAAACCGTCGAGTAAAATTTTAATACTAGGGATACCACCGCTGGCGGCAAAGTACTCTGCGTTTAATTTGGTTTTATTGGGCTCCACTTGCATTCCCTCTGGGAATTTTTGCTTGTAGTAAAGTTTAAAAAGTGAATCAAACTCTATATCGCAGCGCCTAGCTGCGGTTTTTAAATTGTATTGGTCTGTATTTTTAATCCACTCAAGTGCTAACTCATCACTCACTCTTTCTGTAGCAACGATTTGCTCTGAAAGACGTAATTTAAAAAGTAGTGAATGACGTGTCTTTGGTAATTTATGCTTTCTACATTCAAATAATTTAGGTTTAACTAAATACATAAACTCTAAGAGATTTGCTGAATAACCAGCAAAAGAGCGATTTGAAGCAAACACTTTATGTAAACGAAGTACTTCATCAAAAATATCTTCAAATTGTTCCTCTTCAATTTTATTATCTTGACCATTCTCAACAACAAATCTTTCAAATCCGTAAAAGTACAAAAATACAAAGCCTATTGGGGTGTTGCCCGCACTTCTATCGGTTGCTAACCAATCAAGGTAGGCACCTCTAGACTCTTTAGATAATAAACCGTAGCTTGGCCAGTAGCCTAAAGATTCATCAGTTGGGAATTCGTTTGAATTAGTCCGTGGTGATATTACTGGTAAGTCTGCACAAATTAATGCTGGTTCAGAGCGATAACCAACCAATGATTCCATCACCCCACCTACGTACAGAAACCCTTTTAACTTTCGACTGTGAATAGTAACTTCTTGACCCTTGCTTAACCATTGAGCTTGTTTACCCTTATTGATATAGGTGTCTTCAGATACATTACTCTCAAAAATATTAAATGTGGCTAAATCGTCTTCAGAATTTCTCGAACTATCGGCACGCTCTATAATTTTGGGAGGTGTATTAACAACAGTGATGCGAGGTTTTGGACTAAGCTGCTTTGAAGTTGTTAATTCATTTGTTTGTTTGTGTAGCTCAAAACTTACTGATGCATTATTAATTTTAATAGACTTTATTGGGCTGCTTTCGTCATTTGGAAGATCAGATATAGAAGACTTAGAGGCTGACTTATCAAGAGTGTCTTTTATGTTCGGGCTTGGATTACCTAGTGATCCAGATTTTGCTTTATTTGAATTTGAGCGTGGACTGGTAATTAACCAAATTATCAATATAACAACTGCGATTATAAAAATGAATTCCATGTAATATCCCTTTAAAAATGGTTGGTACCATTTTGGTATTTAAAACTCCATATGCTACTAACATACCACTAATAAATTCAGAAATGTATAATACTGCTGCTAAGTAGTTTCAATTATTCTTAATCAAAAAAATTGTCTTTAATGAAACCTCTTTTGTATAAGGTTCCTCGAACATCCCTATAGGATGTTAAGTTTGCGAAATATGAAACTAACATGGGCTTGGTTCATAATTAGTAACTGAACGCACATTAGGTCACCGCTATATCGTCTAAAAAAATCTCAACTTATACGTGTATATTTAAAAAAAATCTCACGTTATGCGTGGTGTGAGATTCTCACATGGCTAATTAAAAGCTATAAATTGGCCTTTTTCAGTGTGTGAGATTCTTATGTGATGTATGTATGATCAAAATTGAACATACACATCAAGGTAGAGTTACTGAACGGCAAGAGCGACTGGCCATTTAAAAGGAACAAAAATCGCTTTTAATAAACAAATTCATTGAAAATACCATATTACAATTAGGCTAAACATAGGGGAAATATTGCAAGTAACGAGACTCAACTTAGTGGCTGAACTAACAGCCAATTGTACACATTGAAGATTTTAAATGTCTGAAGTCAAGATTTGACCCCAATCACTCTTATTGTGGAATCGATTTACACGCGCGATTACTTTACGTCTGTATCATTGATAATACAGGACTTATACTTGTTCACAAGAAAATTAAAGATGACCCAGAAGCACTATTAAAACTACTAAAACCGTATATCGGTGATATTGTGGTTGGCGTAGAATGCATGCATTGCTGGTATTGGGTCGCTGACTTTTGTAAAGAACACACTATCGACTTTATTCTCGGTCATGCGTTATATATGAAGGCGATTCATGGCTGTAAAGCCAAAAACGATAAAATAGATTCATATAAAATTGCCAAACTCATCCGTGGGGGGAACTTTCCACTTGCTTATGTGTATGACAAAGATATGCGTGCTACGCGCGACTTATTACGCCGAAGAACTAAAATTGTTCGCCACGGGGCTGATTTAAAAGCCCATGTCGCCAATACCGCCAGCCAGTACAATTTACCTGCCCACAACGTGAATTTAAAGAACGTCTGCGACAGAGAAAAGATGCGCTACTACTTCCCTGACCCCGTTGTGCAACGATCCATTAATTTAAATATGGCCATACTCGATTGCTATCACAGCGAGCTTAAGCCTTTAGAGCATTATATTGAACAAATGGCCAAGCAACACAATCCTGTTCACCTTAATATCTTGCAAACAATAAATGGTATAGGCCGCATTCTCGCACTTACCATTATTTATGAGATTGGTGACATTAATCGCTTTTCAAGCGTACAAAAGTTCGCTTCATATAGTCGGTTAGTCAAATGTAAAGCAGAGTCTGCCGGCAAAACCTATGGCACCCAAGGCAACAAAATTGGCAATGCACATCTAAAATGGGCGTTCTCCGAAGCCGCTGTATTGCTGCTGCGTCACAATCACAACGCCAACAAATACCTCGAAAAACTACAAAAACGAATGAGTAAAGCCAAAGCACTGTCAGCGCTTGCGCATAAGCTTGGTCGCTGTGTTTATTATATGCTTAAAAAAGAGACGGTATTCGATGAAGCAAAATTCTTAAAGAGTTAGTCACGGTATTGAGTGAGCTGAACATCTAACTGGATATAAGGCTGAGCATCAATCAATTGGGTGAGTTAATAACCAACAAGGTTTAACCTGATTATATGCCTACAGACCTAAGCCACTTGTCTTGATTAGACGCTCAGTACGCGTGCATTAATACAATAAACAAAGTCGCTTACACCTGACTTGAGCCTGAAACTAACTGGATCATAATGATGAAACCAGCCACCTTGAATAGTGCCATGATGAGGTTAACCGATGAATGTCTAGTGCCCCAGCAACCCCAAAAGGATATGGGAAAAAGCTGGCTGCGATGAGATCGCAATAAGAGAGCCTCTATATGTGTTTGCCGTAAGCTACTTGCTTAACAGCCGCATCGACATACGAAGTAAACGAATTTGTTTATTGATTTAGAATTGACCGTCAATTTATAAAAACGGTCAAAAAGAA
>TARA_B110000240_G_scaffold166110_1_pt1 | contig 19685 bp, 17 predicted proteins | sample TARA_B110000240 | Tara Oceans TARA_B110000240 (sample SAMEA4397611) | marine metagenome | biome: Polar Biome; feature: [DCM] deep chlorophyll maximum layer (ENVO:01000326); material: water (ENVO:00002006), including particulate matter (ENVO:01000060) such as... | depth 17 m | reverse complement strand
CAAGATTTAGTTGTTGTAAGAATGGGGTTAACTAAAAATGCAGATGTCGATTTATTACTAAATGGGATTGTTGAATCCATTAAAAAATAGCAATCTGTAATTTTTTTGCTTTTTTTTGAAGCTATTGGGTGCACTGAGGTTATATTCTATGTATGCCTCATAAGTATGAAGTAATCGTATGCACCCCAAGTAAACGTTTTTCGCCATTAAAGGATACGATTAAAGGTATACTGCAAATTTGACTTTACAAAGTCGTAAAACAATTAAAATATAGATGTTAGGCTGATCTTTTCGAATAATAAAATTATATTATTTAAAAATCTTTGACAGGTTCAGACTAAAAATGGCTCATACAATTGTTCTTGGAAAAAAAATATTGAAATAATAAATTATACGCATTGAACGATAGCTAACAATTAAATTGGTATCATTCATTCTCAAGGTCACTTAAAGCTCCTATAAAAGAAAAATTGTACTAGGTATTTGTAAATGCGACTAAATAAAAATACCAGACAAATGTCAGCGGTTTTGAAAATTTATTGTGATCAGACGTTTTTACTTTTCTCTTTAATCAAGCTCAATGCAACAGCTACAATTCCTAATACAATTGTAATATAGGCGTTTGTATTATCTGGTGCATTTACCAAATCTAAATCACTCATAGAAATTTTAGCTTCGGGAACAACCATTGTATAAATTCCGTATGCCAATAGAATAACGCCGACAACTAGTAGAATTGTTTTTATAGCTCTGTTCATGTTTTTTGATTTAAAGTTAATCAATTTTTAGTATATAAAAAAACCACACAATTTGTGTGGTTTGTATAATGTATTAAAATCAATAATGTTGCTTATAGATCAAAACCAATTTTAACGCCTAGTTTATTGGCAATTAATTTGGCAATTCTAGACTTCACTTCTGGTATTTTTACACTTTCTAAAACCGTATTTGCAAAAGCAAACATTAGTAAAGCTTTTCCTTCTTTTATCGGAATTCCACGCTGCTGCATGTAAAATAAAGCATCATGATCTAGTTGGCCAATGGTACAACCGTGAGAACATTTTACATCATCAGCAAAAATTTCTAGTTGAGGTTTTGCATTGATTGTTGCTCTATCACTCACTAAAACATTGTTGTTTTTTTGATAAGCATTTGTTTTTTGAGCTTCTTTATCTACGATAACTTTCCCATTAAAAACACCGGTAGAGCGCGCATCATAGATTCCTTTATAATCTTGATGAGATTCACAATTCGGCTCAATGTGATGCACTAAAGTGTGATGATCTACATGTTGTTTTCCTTCAAGAATGGTAATTCCTTTTAAAATGGAATCTATGTGTTCTCCATTTTGATAAAAGTTCAAATTGTTTCTAGTGATATTTCCGCCAAAAGAGAACGTGTGCATAGAAACTACACTGTGTGATTTTTGATCAACATAGGTATTATCAACCAATGAAGCATTTAATGTATCATTTTGAATTTTATAAACATCTACGGTTGAATGTCTTGCTGCAAATATTTCTGTAACTACGTTAGATAAAACTGGATTTGAAGTTAAACTTTGATGACGTTCTATAATTTGAACATGTGCATTTTCATCAACCACAATTAAATTACGAGGTTGCGTCATTGTTGCCGCTTCAGAACCGGTTGTAAAATTGATAATTTGTATCGGTTTTTCTACCTCAACATTTCTAGGGATATGGATATATGCACCTTCACTTGCAAAGGCTGTATTCAAAGAAGTTAAGTTATCTGGTTTTGCTATTTTATTAAAATAGTTTTCAATAACAGCTTTGTATTTTGGTTTTGATAAGGCAGATGACATTAAACACACATCAAGATCGTCATGCGTTGTTTCTGATAAAAAAGAGCTGTATTTGCCATCAATAAAAACAATTTTATAGGTATCGATGTCGTGAATAAAGTATTTCTTAACATCTGATAATTCTACGGTATTGTCTTTATTTAGGAAAATACTAAAATCGTTTTTTAAAACGCTGTTTAGATTGGTGTATTTCCAAGCTTCTAACTTTTTAGTAGGAAAGCCAATTTTTTCAAAATTTTCTAAAGCCTCTGTTCTGATATCATGAATAGCAGAATTAATATCTACTTTATTTTCAAAAGCTACGTAAGAGGATACTATTTTTTCTTTTAATTCCATTACAAAATGGTATTTAATGATTATAAACTATTTCTGGATGACGAAAGCGATCGTGATTATCTTGAGCCACTATCTCTTTGGTGTTTCCGTTTTCTAAAACTTGTTTTAGCGTTGTTGCAATTTCATAAGCTAATAAAGGCGCAACAGCATTGCCTATTTGTTGATACTGGCTTAATACTTTTTCCCAACTCATTTTTGTTCGCATTCCTTCAAACACAAAGTCATCTGGAAAAGATTGCAATCTTGCACCTTCTCTGGCTGTAAAATTTCGATCTAATTTTGGATGAATAAAATTACTTTGAAATGATGCCACAATTGTTGGTGCAGGTTTGTCGCCATGCAAACGTTTGTTATTCTGACTAAATTTTACAGTCGATTTGTTAGTAGGATCTCCTCTTTGAACCGACCCATGAGTTTCCCAAACATCAAACAAACTTTGGCCCTTTTTAATGGCTTTAAAGCGGTCTATTAGTCTTTGTGTATGTCTCATGGAAATGTGATTTTTTACACTTTTAGAGTTTTTTCTCATAAACTCTTGATACCCATTTTTGGCTTTTTTTGTATATTTCGGGGTTTCCGTTTCTTGCGCTGCATGTATCGTTGGCAAATCTGAAATTGCTTCGTTTACAGTAATACCTTGTTCGTGTTTTTTTAAGGGAAATTCAGGAATTAAACCTAAATCTTTTCGAACGCCAATTAGGATTACTCTTTGTCTTGACTGTGGAACACCATAATCTGATGCTTGTAAAACTTGATATTTTACCTCATAACCAAACGTACCCGCATTTTCAAATTCAGCAACAATTTGTTTGATAACTTGACCTGATTTCATAGAAAGTAGTCCTTTCACATTTTCCATAACAAACGATTTTGGATTGTACCAATTGATCACTTTTACAAATTCGTAAAACAATTTATTTCTAGGGTCATCAGAAACCTTGTTTCTTCTTTTATTGGCCAAACTAAACCCCTGACAAGGAGGTCCACCAATCACAACATCTATTTTTTGGTGAATTTGTTGATCAAAATCTTCTTTTTTTATAGAAGATAAATCCCCACAAATAAATGGAGTTTCAGGAAAGTTTGACGCAAATGTTTTTTCACAGTTTTCATCAATATCAGACGCTAAAACGGCATGAAAACCTGCCCATTTAAAACCTAGAGAAACCCCTCCACAACCAGAAAATAAATCTATCGTATTCAACTTTTTCAGTCTTTAGTTTTCCATCTTCAGTTTATGAATTTTCATAAAACTGTTGATGACGAACTATTTTTTTAATATGAATTCAATTTTAGCACACAGCAACTGACTGTGAATTTATACCAATTCTTGTTCTTGTTTGATCCAATCGTATCCTTTTGCTTCTAACTCTAAAGCTAAAGAGGCATCTCCTGTTTTTACAATTTTACCATTGTATAAAACATGTACAAAATCTGGAACAATATATTCTAACAAACGCTGATAGTGGGTGATTACAATCACAGCATTGTCTTTAGACTTTAGTTTATTAACACCGTTTGCAACGATACGCAAAGCATCAATATCTAAGCCAGAATCCGTTTCATCCAAAATAGCTAATTTTGGCTCTAGCATTGCCATTTGAAAAATTTCGTTACGTTTCTTTTCTCCTCCAGAAAAACCTTCGTTTAAAGAACGAGATAAAAATTTACGGTCTATTTCTAACAATTCAGATTTTTCACGAATCATTCTTAACATGTCTTTTGCTGGCATGTCTTCTAAACCTTTTGCTTTACGAGTTTGATTAATAGCAGTTTTTATAAAATTGGTTACAGAAACGCCAGGAATTTCTACAGGATATTGAAAGGACAAAAACACACCGTTATGTGCTCGTTCTTCAGGAGCTAGCTCACTAATGTCTTCACCATTTAATTCTATAATACCGTCAGTAACATCGTACTCATCTTTACCAGCAATAATATTTGCTAACGTACTTTTTCCTGCACCGTTTGGACCCATTATAGCATGAACTTCTCCAGCTTTAACCTCTAAATTTAATCCTTTTAAAATTGTTTTACCTTCTATAGAAGCGTGTAAATTGTCTACTTTTAACATGATATAAATATCTTAAATTTTTAATAATTTTTCTAATTTTTCAAATGCTATTGGTGAATGTTGAATAATCACCTCCGCATTTTTTTCTTTGGCAAAAGCCTCAAATGTATCCATACTTTCTAATGTTTGTTTTACATCATAATTAAAAGACGGAACTCCTTTATGAGTTCTGTTTTCTTCAAAATGATATAAATCTCCTGTTAATAAAACAGGCTTTTCTAAACCAGCAACTTCAACATATAAAACTTGATGACCAATCGTATGACCAGGCATGTATTTAATGACAACAGTGCCATCGCCAAAAACATCATGATCGCCATCTATTTTTTCTACTTTTAGAAGCGCTTCGATCGCAGGATTTTTTACTTTTACAGAATCACCAGCAACCGAATTGTATTCATTTTCTTGAACAATCCAAGTTGCATCTTTCATATAATTTGCATGACCGGTATGATCAAAATGAGAATGAGACATTGCAAAGTATTTGAAATCATCAATTTTAAAACCAATAGACTTTAACTGATGTGTCAATGAATCTGGTCTTCTAACTGCATACACTCCACTCGGTTCGTCATAAGGCTCCGGCAACACCAGTTCTTCTGGTAAGCCAGCATCCCACATTAAGTTTCCTTTTGGGTGAGAAATTACATAATAGGCGTTTGTAAACTGTTTTGTCTTACCCGTATAAGTAGTGTCTTGTGAAAATACCTCTAGGTTTTTCACAAAAATAGAACCACCAACCAATTGATATAATTTTACATCAGGCTTTGAAGTTTTTTCAACTTCTTTTTTTTCTGATTTTTTACAACTTACAATACTAATTGCAAGGAATAAGAATAAGATTTTTTTCATTTTGATTGGTATATTTTATGTTGCAAGGTTTTAAAACCTTGCAACATAAAAATGATTATCCTACACTTCCTTCTAAACTGATTTCCAATAATTTTTGCGCTTCTACAGCAAATTCCATTGGTAATTTATTTAGCACGTCTTTACTAAACCCGTTTACGATCAGTGCGATTGCTTTTTCAGTGTCAATTCCACGTTGATTGCAATAAAACAATTGCTCTTCACCAATTTTACTTGTGGTTGCTTCGTGTTCTACTTGTGCAGATTTATTTTTAACTTCTATGTATGGAAAGGTATGCGCGCCACAATCATTCCCCATTAATAAAGAATCACACTGTGAAAAATTACGTGCATTTTCGGCTCTCGCATTTATCTGCACTAAACCTCTATAAGAGTTTTGCGATTTTCCGGCAGAAATACCCTTAGATATAATGGTTGATTTGGTGTTTTTCCCCAAATGAATCATTTTTGTTCCAGTATCTGCTTGTTGATGATTATTGGTCACTGCAATAGAATAAAACTCTCCAATAGAATTATTTCCTTTTAAAATACAACTTGGATATTTCCAAGTTATTGCAGAGCCAGTTTCTACTTGTGTCCAAGAAATTTTCGCATTTGTTTCACACAAACCTCTTTTGGTTACAAAATTGTAAACGCCACCTTTTCCTTCTTTGTTTCCGGGGTACCAGTTTTGTACTGTAGAATATTTAATTTCTGCGTCATCCATTGCGATGAGTTCTACAACTGCTGCGTGTAGTTGATTTTCATCTCTACTCGGAGCTGTACATCCCTCTAAATAAGAAACAAAACTACCTTTGTCTGCAACAACAAGTGTTCTTTCAAACTGTCCGGTTCCACCTTCATTTATTCTAAAGTAGGTTGATAATTCCATTGGGCAACGAACGCCTTTTGGAATATAACAGAAAGATCCGTCAGAAAAAACGGCTGAATTTAATGCCGCATAAAAATTATCTGAAGTAGGCACCACAGTTCCTAAATATTTTCTTACTAATTCTGGGTGTTCTTGAATTGCTTCAGAAATTGGCATAAAAATAATTCCTTTTTCACCCAATGTTTTCTTAAAAGTAGTCGCTACAGAAACAGAATCGATTACAATATCTACAGCAACATTGGCTAATTTTTTTTGTTCGTCTAAAGAAATTCCTAAACGCTTAAAGGTGTCTAGTAATTCTGGATCCACCTCATCTAAAGAGTTTAATTTCGGTTTTTCTTTTGGAGCAGAATAATAAGCAATTTCTTGAAATTTTGGTTTTTCATAACGAACATTGGCCCATTCTGGCTCTTTCATTTTTTCCCAAACTCGATACGCTTCTAAACGCCATTCGGTCATCCACTCTGGTTCGTTTTTCTTTTTAGAAATTGCTCGAACTACATCTTCACTTAAACCTTTTGCAAAGGTTTCACTTTCTATATCTGTATAGAAACCATAAGCGTATTCTTTGGTTTTTAATTCTTGTTCTAAATCGTCTTCAGTATATTTACTCATAGTTTTTCATTTTTTTATCCCTTCTCTTTGGGAAGATTGGGACTGGTTTTTTTTAGAGAGAGAATGATTCCCCGCAACCACAAGTTCTATTAGCATTCGGATTGTTAAACACAAAACCTTTTCCGTTTAAACCTCCTGAATATTCTAGCGTGGTGCCTATTAAGTATAAGAAGCTTTTTTTGTCAACAATAATTTTTACATTATTTTCTTCAAAAAGCTTATCGTTTTCGGCTTGTTTGTTGTCAAAAGTTAGATCATAAGATAAACCTGAACAACCACCACTTTTTACCCCAACTCTTACAAAATCGGTTGCAGCATCAAAGCCGTCGTCAGTCATTAACTCTACGACCTTCTTTTTTGCTGTGTCTGAAACTTTTATCATAATTTTAAATAAATTAAATCTAAATTGATTACAAAGATACAATATAAGCGTAACAAAAAAGTTAAATTTTCATTAACAACACTAATAAAACTATTGGTTTTATTGATTATTCTTGGAAGTCAGCATGAGCTGTAAATTCGGAGTCCGAGAGAGAAAGTAAGAACGCTTTTAAATCGTTTTTTTCTTTTGTGGATAAATTTACGCCACCTTGAGTGATCCTTTTCATTAATGGGTCTATCGTTGGTGATGGTTGCAAACCTTCTGAATAATGATTGATTACTTCCTCTAAAGAGGTAAACCTGCCGTCATGCATATAAGGCGCTGTAAACGCTAAATTTCTGATGGATGGCGATTTAAATTTTCCGTTATCTGCAGGGTCTCCAGTTACTGCACCCAAACCTAGATCAGTAAAATTAAGATCTAAGCCGTTGTTATGGAATTGATTATCGGTCCAAAGAGGATTGTTATTACTGCCATGACAATGAAAACAATCTCCTTTAGCTTCATCCATAAATATAGTAAACCCGTTTTCTTCTTCGGCAGTTAATGTAGTGTCTCCGTTTAAATATTGATCAAATTTTGAATTGCCAGAAATAAGTATTCTTTCAAATTGTGCAAGTGCTTTGGTAACTAAAATGGAGTCTATGGCAGCTGTGCCAAATGCATGTAAAAATAAATTTGGATATTCTGAATGATTCTGCAATTTTTGAGCCACATTTTTCCAATCAGAATGTAATTCGTTAGGATTCGAAACGGGCTCTAAAGCTTGATTTTCTAAACTAAAATCTTTGCCGTCCCAAGCAAAACGTTCGTCAAAATTCCAAGCTAAATTGAATAAAGGCATTGAATTTCTGTTACCAAAATTGCCATCAACTCCAGTACTAAATTGTTGATTGTCCGTAAAAGCACTTTGCGGATTATGACAACTTGCGCAAGATTGCGTTTCATCACCGGAGAGAATTTTATCAAAAAATAATTTTTTACCTAAAGCAACGCCTTCTTCTGTTAAAGGATTATTTGCAGGAATTATGGGTGCAATTAATTTATTTGCAAAAAGTGTCGGGATTTTTAAAGTGTATGGAACTGGCGTATAAACTTCTTCTTCTTTGGATGCGCATTGCATCAGAAGTAAAAAAGAGAGAAGAAATAGATACTTTTTTGTCATATTTTTTTAAAAGGTTTTCGATACAATTTTTTCATTTTTCCTAAATTGATTGAACTGATAGTATAGTCTTATTTTTAATTTATAAAGAGATCATTTCGAGTGAAATTCTTTTTCCAAGAATTTTGTATTGAGAAGTTTTACTTAAAAAAAGCTAAAACTGATACAATATCTGCAAAATTTTGATTCGAAATGAACTTTAACACAAGCTCTGCAGGATGAAATCTTACTGCGTTACTTCACCTAGATAAAAAACATTTTTACCATTGTCACTCATCTTTTTTTGAGCTTCAAAATTTGGCATTAAAACGGTGTTTAGTTCGTTTAAATTCCAAGTACTTGGGTTTTTAAACCATTCTGCAATGTTCATTTTTATTTCTATTCTTGTATTGTTAGCGATTTCTATGGTACCAAAATTTACTTCAAAAGAAGTGTCTTGAAATATTAAATTAGCTGGATCTGTTCTGTCTACAGCTCTAATTGTGTGATAATTAAAATTTGCATCTTGGTTGTTGATGTCTTTGTATTTACCATCAAATTGCATAAAATGATAACCTCCACCTAGCATTCCCGGAACATTAAAAGAAACCGAATTCAAATCTTGATAGATTCCATCTATATTGTCTGCATCGGCAAAACCAAAAGTAAATTTTAATACATTTGAACCTTGAGAAACTTTTTCAAAGGTGATTTCTGAACCAGTATTTTCTCCAATATTTATTAGATGATAATTTTTGATTGTACTGCCAACTGAAATATTAGAAAGTACATATCTTAAGCGATTTATACTGATAGATTCTCCATTTTGAGTTGTAAACTTAAAGTCATTAAAATCTGATGAACTTACAGGAATTCCATCCCAATTTTGGGTAAATTCAAATGTAACATTTACAGGTTCAATATTCACACAGCAATCTTTTTCATCAGCACAAGACGAAAACGAAATGAACGTTAAAAAAACATAAATTATTTTTTTCATTTTTCTATTTTTATAACTAGCGCATCTGAAAACCCATTGTTTTCTTTAATATCGCCATTAGCACTTTTACTTTCTCCAATGGCGACTATGGACTGATTGTTAAGTTCAATGGCATCAAATAGTAAATCATTTTCTGATCCACCAATAAATTTTTGCCAAACGGTATTTCCGTTCGCATCCACTTTTAAAACCCAAGCATCATTTTGCCCATTGTTTGTAAAACCTGCATCTGAACCCCTAGAACTACCTGCAATAATAAAGCCAGAATCATCCGTTTTAGAAATGGAACGCGCTACATCAAAACTAGAGGATCCTATTGTCTTTTCCCAGATTAAATTACCATCCGATGCAATTTTAAGCATCCATAAATCTGCACCACCATTATTGTTGCTTACATCTTTATCAGAACTTCTGGTGTCACCAACAATCATAAAATTACCATCATTAGTTGCCGAAATTGCTCTTGCTTCATCAATTTCTGAACCTCCAAAACTTTTCTCCCAAATTAAATTGCCATCCGAAGCAATTTTTAAAATCCAGAAGTCATAGCTTCCCTTATTGTTAGAAATATTAAAGTCTTTACTGTCTGAAGAAGCTGCAATTATATAGCTATTATCTTCAGTTTCTGCAACACCAAAAGGAGTATCTGTAAAGGATCCGCCATAATATTTGCTCCATTCTAGATCTCCAGAATTATTTAATTTTATCACCCAAATATCTCCACCTGCATGTTTTTGAGCATTTTTAGAATTTCCTTGTCCGTTAGAAGCGGTAACGTCTAAAACTCCTGTTAATAAATACCCGCGATCTTGCGTTTGCAACAAAGTGATACCAGTGTCTGAACCTGCGTAACCAAATGTTTTTTGCCATGAAATAATGCCATCTGCGGTAATTTTTGTGAGCCAAAAATCTTGATTTCCTGCATTTTTTGAAACATCGCCATCTGAACTTTTGCTAAAACCTAGAAGTGCAAAACCACCCTCTGATGTTGCAATGATATCATACCCCCTGTCATCATTAGAGCCACCAAAAGTTTTACTCCATTGCAAGGTGTCATCAGTCAAAAATTTCATCACCCAAAAATCAAAACCTTCATTTGTTTTGTTTACAAGATCAAAATCATTGCTTTGAGTGTAGCCGAATGTTGCATAGCCACCGTCAGGAGTTGCAATTAAAGCGTGTATAACGTCATTTTTAGAACCACCAAACGTTTTTATAAATGCTGTATGCGCTGTTATTATTGCTGGGTTTTCTGATTCTTGCTCTTTTGAGCAATGAAAAAGTAAAAAAAGTGTTGCTATGTAGCAAATTTTTTTCATGAATAAGGTTGCTGTTATTCAGCTTTTTTAATAAGAAAAAGACCTTCTTCAATATCACTAATAATAATAACCCCACTTTCAAAAAAAGGATACACATTCCAAGCCCCTTTAAAAGAAGTATCGTTATTTTCTGGAAAAGTATCAAAGAAACCTATTTCATTTAGATTTTTATTAGCGATGTCAGAAATATCAATCATTCGAACACCTCCTGTATAATTTGCTTGGTAATACGTGTTTCCATTTACATATCCATTATGATCGATCGCTTCTGTTGGCCCGAAATACTCACTTGATAAAATAGGATTATCAAGGTCAAGCAAATCAAAAATTATAATTCTTGTGTTGCTAACTTTGCCATCAAACTCATCTAATTCATCTCCAACAATAAAATAACGTTGGTCTTCTGTAAACCATCCTTGATGCGTATAAGATTCATTTGGATACGTTATTTTAGAAATTTCTATTGGATTGCTTTTATCACTTACATTTAAAATAACCACTTCATTAGTTCCAAACCTTTCTCCATTACTAGCTACTAAAATTTCTTTTCCCGTATAATCTGCATCGGGGCCTTTATACGTGATAACTTGTGCATCGTGAGAATATCCGCCAGCACTATAACCCCCCTCTATAATTGGGTTTGCAGGGTCTTGAATGTTTATAAAAATAGGACCGCCATTAAATTGTCTTGTTCCAACCGCATAAGCAAAACCAGAATCTTCGTTGATTACGATGTTGTGTGCGTTACCAAAACCGGTTAAAGTTGTTGTTGCAGAGAATATTTGTGGCGGATTTGTAACAGCTCTTAATGTGGTTAAATCGAAAACTTGCATTCCATGATTTTGTGCTTCACTTACAACATAAGCATGGTTGTTGTAAACTTTTATATCTCTCCATGAGCTATTGACAGTCGCTGCTGGTAGAAAACCAAGAACAATGGGTGCATTTGGTTCGCTAATATCTATCATGGAAACGCCAGTGTTTAATCCTACCAGTGCATATTCTTTAGCAGTGGTTGGATCTGTCCATCCCCAAGAATCACTCCCGCTTAAATTGGAAGGTGCTGTATCTGATAAGTCTAATCCATTTAAATCTATTTTTGAAAACAAATCATACCCAAAACAAGGATAGCCATTTGCAAAACCATTTTCGCATTTAAATTGTGGAATTATAGAAGAAGCTGGATCTAAAGGTGGAGTTTCAACATCAGTTTTAGAGCAACTTATGGTTATTACTAAAAATAAGAAAAGAATTTTTTTAATCATTTTATTTTTTAAGATTTACAATAATTTTACATCATTTCAAATGACAGAAACTATAAATATACTAAAAATAGTATATAAAATTTGCATCCTTAAAAAATCTCTGTTAAAGTAATTCTCTCAATTTTTAGATTGTACCTATCTTTGCAGGATGTTAGAAGACAAAAATCAAAATAAAACATCCTTGGCTGAATTAGGTGAGTTTGGCTTAATCAATCATATTACAAAATATTTTAAAGTTGCAAATTCATCGACTATAAAAGCGGTGGGAGATGATGCCGCTGTTTTAGATGCCTCTGAAAAACAAACTTTAGTGACTACCGATTTATTGATAGAAGGTGTGCATTTCGATTTAAGTTATATGCCACTCAAACATCTAGGCTACAAAGCTGTCATGGTAAATTTATCTGACGTTTACGCAATGAATGGTGTTGCAGAACAAATAACTGTTTCAATTGCGGTTTCTAATCGTTTTCCGTTAGAAGCAATTGAAGAATTATATGCTGGAATTCAGTTGGCTTCTGAAAGTTATAACGTAGATTTAGTTGGTGGTGATACAACATCGTCTACCAAAGGAATTTTAATTTCTGTAACGGCAATTGGTAAAGCAAACAAAGAAGATATTGTATATAGAAATACGGCAAATGAAACCGATTTAATTGTGGTTTCTGGTGATTTAGGCGCTGCTTATTTAGGACTGCAAGTATTAGAAAGAGAAAAACAAGTTTTTAACGTAGACCCAAACAATCAACCAGATTTGGACAATTACACCTATTTAATTGAACGTCAATTAAAACCTGAAGCACGTAAAGATATTGCTGGTTTATTAAAAGAAATGGACGTAAAGCCAACGTCTATGATTGATATTTCTGACGGATTGTCTTCAGAGCTTTTTCATATTTGTACACAGAGTAAAGTAGGTTGTAAGGTATATGAAGATAAGTTGCCTTTAGATCCACAAGTAATTTCTACTTGCGAAGAATTTGAGTTAGATTCTACTATGGTGGCTTTAAGTGGAGGTGAAGATTATGAATTACTTTTTACAGTACCCATTGCCGATTTTGACAAGATTAAAGGAAATCCGCATTTTTCTATTATTGGTCATATTACTGCTGAAAGCCAAGGTTTACAATTGATTACAAGAGCTAGTCAAGAAATTGAATTGAAAGCGCAAGGTTGGAATTCTTTGAAAAACGATGAAAAACAATAAGTGTTTTTAGGAAGAAGAAGCATAATCTCCAAATGAAATCATTAAATCTAATTCTCTCTGATGTCAGATATTTTTCGCCTTCTTGGGTTTTTGCCTGCGTAAATATTTTAACAGGAACCTGGATACTTTATTTGCCATTCATTAAACAGAAATTTGACTTAAATGACGGGCAAATAGGGTTTGCATTGTTTTTTACGGCTTTAGGTTTGTTAATCTCTATTCCGTTTGTGCCTTATTTTAATAAAAAAATAGGGGTTGGGCGTTCTACCAAAATAGGTATTATCGCTTTAGCCATATTATTTAACCTTCCTTTATTAGTGCCGACATATGTATCGTTATGTGTTTGCTTATTGATTATGGGCGTTTTTTCTGGTTTTACAGGTATTTCTATGAATGCTTTAGTTGTTACGATTGAAAAAAAAGAAAATCAGAATTTTATGTCGGCAACGCATGGTTTTTTTAGTTTGGGAGGTTTCATTGGCGCTGGTGTTGGTAGTTTGTTGATGAGCCAGTTTTCTAATCCTTCATTTCACATGTTGGGAATTTCTGTTTTCATCATTTTAACAACTATCGTACTCGCTAAAAATTATGAAAATATAAAAAATATTCCTGTGCAAGAATCAATAAAAAAAGTTTCGGTGTTCCGATATTTAAAACCTTTATTGGTGTTGTCTATTATTGCTTTTATTATTATGTTTAATGAAGGAGCTGTGGAACATTGGAGTACTTTATTTCTTTTTGATGTTGTGCAAGTTTCTGAAAGTAAAGCAGGTCTTGGTTTTATCATTTTCTCTTTAACAATGACCATCGGTAGATTTCTTGGAGATGGAGTTAGCTACAAAATAGGCGCTATAAAAACGATTGTATTTGGTTCTGTAGTTGCATTTATTGCTTACATGCTTATTATCACCGCTAATTTATATGTTAGTGTTTTAGGTTTTGGTCTTTTAGGCTTTGGTTTGTCTGTAATTATTCCTGAAATTTATAGGTTAGCAGGTAAAACAAAAGAAATTGATACTTCTTTGGCAATTTCTTTTGTTTCTGGATTCGGATTTGTTGGCTTTTTAATTGGTCCCGTTTTATTAGGCACAATCTCTAATTGGAGTACTTTAACTTCAAGTTATCTTTTTTTAGCAGCTCTGTTAATTATTTCTTTTTTCCTGGCATTTTTTGGGCTAAAAAGAAAGGGGTAATTTTTGATATTGATACACTAAAAAAGAACTTAAAATCTTTCAGTTTTTGAATGGGGTAAAAAAAAGATGAAGATTTTGTAAACGGGTTTATGCTAGCTAATTAATTTTAGATAATTTTATGAACATTTGTTTTTAAAAACTAAATGAACGTTCTTGTTTTTTCATTCTTAAATCCATAAGAACGCCAATTCCGATTACTATGAAAACACCTGAAATTACTCCTATTTTAATACTATAATCTATATTGCTTTGAATAACAAAACTAACCGCAAATTGAAGCCCGAAGCTTACTGCCAAAGTTGTGTAATAGTTATTTGGTACCAAACGTACTTTGTTTTTCAAGTACTTTTTAAATTTAACCAATTTCAGTTTGAACATTTCATTGCTAAATGATGGTATTTTTTCAAGTTCTAAATAGTGTAGATAACTTTCAACTCCTTCCATCTGTTCTGAATTTAAATCCTTTTCTTTTAGTTTCTGTAAAAGATCTATAAATTTTTCAAACGTTTTAATTTTTGGTTTTTTATTAGTTTTAGAAAGTTGTTTTTTGAGAAAAATTACAGTACCCTTTAAATCGTTTGTTTCCGTAATCGAATTTGAACCAATTAATTCTGTCAATTTTACATCTAATGCAATTGCTATCCTTTTAATTGTTTCGCCAGTTGGTGTCGATTCATTGTTTTCAATTCTTTGAATTGTCCTCAAGCTTACACGTGATTCGTCAGCTAAATATTCTTGAGACATTCCTCTAAGTGCTCTTACTTCCTTTAATTTTTTTGCTAAATATTTTGTTTCTATTTTGAATGTTATTTATTATTTCAGCAAATGTATATCTGAAATCTACCTATCTGTTACGTCGTTTTAACGACATCTTTACGTCAATTGGTTACAAGCAAAAACGAACCGAAGTTGGCTATTTATTTTCAGAAAGTCAAGTCTGGTTATTGCTTCTTTTACCTTGATTATCCTTTTGAAAAAAGCTGCTTTTTTAGGTTGTTTTTTGTTTTGCAAATAAAATTAGTTCTAAACCATAATTTTGATTCACTTTGTTTTTATCGCTTTAAAAATTAATCATCAATAGATTGTCCTACTAATATTGGAAATTTCCAACCTGTTTCATCAGATTTAATTTTTTGTGTTTGCTTTAAAAGAATTCCGATGATCTGTTCTTTAGGATCTGCAAAATACTGTGTATTAAAATAACCTCCCCAACTAAAAGAACCTAAACTTCCGCTACCACCAGAATCTTCACCATTTTGATTTTGAATCATAAATGCCAATCCGTAATGAGCGCCATTATCTTCACCCCATAAATCACTTATATGGTTGGCTAAGATTACATCAACAGTGGTGCGGCTCAATAATCTTTTCCCATTCAGTTCACCTTTATTAAGGTACATTTGTAAAAATTTTGCATAATCTAACGCAGTGCTGCTTAAGCCAGCGCCACCAGAGAAAAATTTTTTTTCTCCTTTAATAGGATATTGAGGATCATAGAAAGTTACAGGATAATTAATCCATTGCTTGTCTTTTTTTGTTTGCACAGATACTAATCTGCCTGCTTTAGATTCTGGCAGATAAAAATAAGTGTCATCCATTTCTAAAGGATCAAAAATGTGCTTGCGCAAGAAAACATCAAAAGGGATTCCAGAGATAACTTCGATGAAATAGCCAAGCACGTCATAACTTTCTGAGTAGGTAAAGGCTTTACCCGGATTATGATGAAGCGGAAGTGTTGCCAATTTTTTAATATTTTCTCCAATACTGATTTTTTTTGTTGTGAATAAATCAACAATGCCTGCTTCCTTGTAAATTTGTTTTATTCTTGGGTCGCTATCAATCATCCCATAACCAATGCCGGAAGTATGGGTTAATAAATGTCGAATCGTAATTTCATTTTTGGCAGGAGTTGTTAAATACGTTCCGTCTACTAACAAGGAATCAAGTATTTGAGGGTTTTTAAATTCTGGGATGTATTTAGAAATTGGATCATCGAGTCTAAACTTACCTTCTTCCCAGAGCATCATCACCGCAGTTGCAGTAATGGCTTTAGATTGTGAAGCAAGTCGAAAAATATCATCTTTTAGAAGCTTCTTTTTCGTGATTGCATTTGATGTTCCAAAAGATTTATGGTAAATAATTTTACCATTTCTAGCAACCAAAGCAACCAATCCCGGAAGGTGTCCTTCTCGAATTGCCGCGACACACATTGAATCAATTCTAGCGAGCCTCTCATTAGAAAGGCCTACAGTTGCAGCTTCACCTTCAATAAGGGCTGGAGACATTTGGTTTGATGATGTTTGCGCTTGTAATAAGAAACAAGTCAACATTAAAGAAATAGATAAATAGATCTTGATTGTTTTCATAAAGTTATCTGTTGTTAAAATTTAAATTGATAAAAGCCATCACTCATGGTAAATGAAACATGGTTCCGTGTTTTCTTTATTTCTTTTCACGAAATCCATTTTCAGTAAGGATCTCGATTCTTGCAGTATTAGATTCTACTTCCGATTTTGTAAACCAAGCATCACGCAATTCTTTTTTAGAGAATAATTCTAATTGATCACCATTATGAGGAGAATCCTTTTGAGTTGAATTGCCATAAGATAATAAGACTTTTGCTTTTACGGTATCACCGAACTCAATGACACCGACCCAAGAATCTCCGCCACCGACAAACATGTTTTTATCATCGGATCCTCCTGGCCATGCAACACGAAAAACGCCCATATACCCATCAACACCATTTGCAGGTAGATTTTTGCCATTGTAGTTTATTCTATAATAATCCCCCCAATTAGTATCTAAACTTCCAAATTTGGTTTCAACTTCTATAGCGGTCTGTTCTAATAATTGAACGGCTCTATCTGCATCTGCAATACCATCTGGCGTTGTGTTTGGGGAATCCATACTCCATGGTTCTGTATAATTAGCGTTTCTACCAACATTAAATTTGCGCGCCCAACTATAGAATAATAGCATGCCCTTGCTGTCTGCGTTCGCTTCTCGATCCCAATTTTCTAGTACTTTTTTAGCTTCCTTTGCTTTTTTTGATTCTGAAGCATCTACTGCCGCAAACAAATCGTCTAAAATTCTATCTGCAAACTCTAAACGGGTTGACAATTTGTACGCTATCAATTCGTCAAATGTTATCGATTCATCTTCAATAAGCATCCTTGCCGCCCGTTGAGGTCTAAAACTCATACTTTTAGGAGCCATATAACTTGGATAATCTTTCGGATCTATTGATACAGGTATGGTACTTGTCCAAGGTGGGTCGTTTGCATTTTGAAGCCAGCCAACTTCTGGATTTTTAATTTTAGGCAAGTCAGCATAGTCATGAACTTCTGTCCATACATCTTCAGATTTACCCCCTGGAATAATACGATTCCAGTAATCCCAGTCACCAGAACTTCGTTTTGGAACTAATCCATTAAATAAATAGAAAATTTCACCTTGCTTATCGGCATACATCACATTAAAATAGGGCAATTGCGCCATTTTTAAGGCGTTCTCAAATTCATTAAAATTTGAGCTATTGATCATGCGCCACCATTGTAAAGACATATTAGGTCTGTCCATTCCAGCCATTCGTATTGCTAAAGTTTTGCCTTTAGTTTTGTTAACTACCGGACCGTGAACCGTCTTCATTATTGGAATTTCTTTATCGACTATAGTTCCATCTTCTTGTTTTATTTTTATAATTTTAGAAGATACTTCGAATTCTTTTCGTTTCCCATCCAACAAATAGCCTCCGTCGTTTAGTTCTAATTCGTAAGTGTCTGCATTATCAATTGTATTATTAGTATGGCTCCAACCAAGGTTTCTATTAAATCCAATTGCAATACCTGGGTATCCGACGAGCGTTGAACCATACATGTTTTTTCCATTTAGATTTAAGTGAGATTCAAAAAATAAAAACTCTTTCCACCAAGGTAAATGTGGATTTTGAACTAACATAGCATTGCCTGAAGCCGAACGTTTTGGCGAGATAGCATAGGCGTTTGATCCCAAATCTGGCCATTGCTGAACACGGCCTAAATCGTTGCCTCCGATAAAACGAGTGAAAATCACATACATTGCGTGCATATTAACGTCTTTTGTAGTTAAAGGAAGTACAACTTTGTTTTTTTCATCTAAAGCTTCGGGATGTGCTTTTGCATACGCATTCATCCCATCTATAAAAGCCTTGTTAATTATCTTTTGTTCTGGATCTTGATTTCCCCCCCATTCATCGGCCAGTTCGTCAAAACCAAGTGTATGAATTAGTATGTCATTTTGTAATTTCTCTTGTCCCCAATATTCAGCACCTTTGCCTCTAGAACTTCCATAAAGTTCTAAAATAAGATTGGCATGGTTATGCATTTGCGCCCAACCTTGAGCAAAAAACAACTCTTCAACAGTATTTGCTGTTATGTGTGGAACACCCCAAGTGTCCCAAGCAATTTCAGCTTCTATTTTTTCTGTTTGAGCGCATGAGATCGTGAAAAAAGAAACTATAATAAGAGTAAAAAGAAGACTGATTTTCATGTTTATTTTATTTAGTTAAAAGCTAGGTAAGACGGTCAATATATAGGCTAACTTATGACTGATATACCGTCTGTTTTAATGCTGAATCAAGTTCAGTGCAAATGACTTTTATTATAATTTCAACGAATTTACTGTTTTTTTTTGAGAAAGTCAAATAGGTGAACCACTACTTCTGTCGCCAGAATCAGTAACAAAATGGTTGTTTTTAAGGTTGCTTTTTTTTATAGAAGAAAGTGAAATTATCCGCGTTTCGAATATTTTTTTGGTTGAAAAATACGTGTGCCTAAAAGTTGAAAAACTGACTAAAAAAAAAGTTTACGAGTTTTAAAAAACAGCAAGAATGCAAAAAAGTTATTTTATTATTACAAATTTTTGAAATCGTCATTTATATTTTTTCACATTCTTCAATGGCAGATCTAATTTCACCATTTTTTTACATCCTCTGTATGATTAAGTTTCGGTCTACTTGAATCGAAAATAAATTATTAGATTTTTTTTTCAGGGCTTAATTTTTCTAATTTTTTTCAATGCTATTATCAGCTTGTTTCTCGGTGAATATTTTTTTCCAATATGTTTATCTTGTTTATAAATTTAGAGACAACCTTTTTAGGGAAGAAAGCCATCAGTTTTTTACACGGTATTTATGAAGTATTTTGTCATTTAATTTATACTCAAACTTACTTTATAATCTTCAAGAGAAAACTTCACGCCTACTTTTTGATAAGGCTTTAAATCTATTAGTTTTATATCTAAATCAAAAATGATCATATTGCTAGGTAAATTAAATTCATCATTGATATACCCTGCGGTATTCAGTGTAAAATCTAAGGCTTCAGTACCATTGGTAATTCTCATTCCCACATGATCATTTCTTTGCCAAATGCAATCAACATTTGTAGGATATCTTTCTTCGTTGATATCCAGTAAAATTATTTTAATTTTGCATCATTATTTGAACAATTAGTAAAAAGTGATATAATAATTATGGTACATCCAAGTACTTTTTTTATTTTTTTATTTTTAATTATTAAGTTTAATTATTAAGTTTAATTAT
>TARA_B110000240_G_scaffold47788_1_pt1 | contig 19698 bp, 14 predicted proteins | sample TARA_B110000240 | Tara Oceans TARA_B110000240 (sample SAMEA4397611) | marine metagenome | biome: Polar Biome; feature: [DCM] deep chlorophyll maximum layer (ENVO:01000326); material: water (ENVO:00002006), including particulate matter (ENVO:01000060) such as... | depth 17 m | reverse complement strand
ATCAAACCCCAAGAGCAATCGTTCGTTACCGCCCTCAAGCAGCAAGCGGAACAGGCCGGCGTTCTTGATCGCGTTGTCTTTACCGGCCCGAGACCCTTCGAAGAACTGCCTCGACTCTTTGCCTGCATGGCAATCGTCACAGCGCTCAGTCGAAACGAAGGCTTTGGCTTGACCGTTTTAGAAGCCATGAGCTGCGCTAAAGCGGTGATTGCGAGCCGAGCGGGGGCTTGGCCTGACATCCTGACGTCAGAGGAAGACGGTTTGCTGGTCGATATCGCGGATGCGGCGAGTACCCAGGTCGCGCTCGAGCGACTGGTCACCGATGAAGACCTTAGGGCACGCTTAGCGGCCAATGGCCGGCGGACCGTACTTGATCGATACTCGGTCGAGACCGAAGCCGCCGCCTTGCTCGACCACTATCGCCAACTTGCCGAAGCGTAACCTGATGGAATCAGATTAATTGTTTTATCCCAGCCGGGGTTACGACAAGTTTCTCGCGGCGAACCGCTGCTCGAATCACTTGATTATGAGCCCAACCCGCCGCCGACTCATAGCTTCTGGGATGATCCAGATGAACCGTAATGGCGCTATACCGAAGTTGCTGGGGTTGAATGCCTGCGTTGACGAGACGCTCGCCAAATTCCCGGTCTAGCCCCCCATACTGCAAGCGTTCATCAAAGCCATTAACCAACATCGCATCAGACTTCCAGCAGGACGCGTTGTGACCATTCCAGGTCGCTTTCGTTGGCGTCAACCGGTTCAAGGCTCGTGCCATCAAGCCTGCGGCCATTAATTTCAAAAATTTAAGGCTGATGGGCATACCTTGAGCCCTTAACCAAGCCGGATCAAAGCAGCGCTGCGCGTGCACATCTTCAGGGATAATTGCCTGACTCACTGCTAGGGCCAATTTAAAATAACCACCGCTTAAAAAGCAGCCTGGACGAGCCGCTGCCCGATGCTGGCTTACAAAGTCTTGACGCGGAATGCAGTCGCCATCGGTCAGGATCAAATAATCTCCGGTGGCCGCTAAAATCGCGCGATTTAAGATTTGGCATTTTTGAAAGCCGTGATCTTCGTGCCACACATGACGCAACCTAAGCTGGCCCTGGGCGCTTGCAGCCTCAATGACCGCTCGGGTTTCTGGCCCAGAACCATCGTCCGCCACGATCACTTCAAAATTCGAGTCGGTTTGATTGGCAAACCCCCACAATACTTTCTCAAGCCACCTCGGAGAATTGTAGGTTGTAAAAATAACGCTGATTTTCACGCGACGACTCAATTGCTGCCTGGAACCCGCATTATGAATGATCTTGCCCATAAAAAAAGGAGATCCACTGCTGCGTTCGCTCAAGGCGCCAACCGCAAATGCCTATTGAGCTTGGCTTTGATCACAGTATGATCAGATTAACAAAAACAAAAAAGACCCTTTTGACATGCTGAAACCCGATTGGTCTTGCCCTTGCTTTACTGCCACCGAAAGATTGCAGCGCCTTGTACGCCCGAAACCGCGTCTTGTGCTGATCAACGGCCTGCAGAATTCAGGCGCGTCGTTGCGATGAGGACCCTGCCGAGGATGGCATTGAATATCGAGCCTTGGCATTTTCCATTGGCCGCTGGATGCCCGCCACGGCTGAATCGCGCGAAGATCATCGCCCCATCAGAGCAAATCCAAGATCCAGCCGGCGAGTTTAGCCATCAAGAATCCGCCTCGCTTACCCAAAAATTTGATGCTTTATTATCGAACCTTGAATTAAAGCAGCCGTTGGCAGAACGCGATCGAACGTTCGTCCTGACGCATCATCAGGCCTGCGCTGCGCTTCTAGCCTATCGCCACCATCTGATGCTTGAACTGAAAGCCCGTCGCCCTAATGGGCCCAGCGCCCTCGAGCGAGACCCATCTTAATGAATCATCTTTTAGCCCTATGGATAAAGCTCTCCTTAGACCGCGCTAAAGGGGTCCTGCTAACTTGCATCGCTCTTAGCATTGCCGGCACAACCCTATTTTTAATTGAGGGCCGGTTAAACTCGGACCTGGCTCAGCTCATCCAACCCAAAGGCAATCAAGACTGGTACCAAAGCAACCAAACTTTTGAAGACGCTTTCCCGGCCTATCGGCAAACTGCGATCGTTGTCGTTCGAGGGTCGAACCCGACTGATACCAAAAATGCCACCAAAATACTGAGCGCGGCGCTCGAGCAGAGCCAAGCCTTCGACCAAGTTTTTGCCCCCGGGGTTGAGCCCTTTATCGAAGCGCATCGATTGTATTTCCTTGAGCAACCGGACCTATCAAATTGGTTACAGGGCGCCGAATTTAACTTCGGCGTACTTCAAAGACTCAATGAGCAGCCGACCCTGAGCAATGCGCTGCTCATAATTGCTGATTTGCTGGGGGTTCAAAGTGGCCAGCCCTTGCCCATTACCATGACGCGTTTAATTGAGGGTTTGCTGGACGGCCAAGCTTCGGTTGAGGGTTTTTATCCCCTCGCGCCGCCGGACCAAATACAATTTTTTGAACTGATCATCGTTAATGGCCGACAAACCCTTGATCAACCACTCCCCAACGAAGAGATTGTCAGGACCTTGCGGACCTTGATTGAAAAACACGACCTGCCCCCATCGATCGACGTGGCATTAACGGGCGAAGTCGTTTTGGCGCATGAAGAGATCGGCGCTGCACTCAAAGGCATCGAAATTGCCGGCTTCGCCTCCATTGTCATCCTGGGCATGATTTTACTCATTGGGATTGGTGACTTTAGAATTATTGCAGCGATATTTTTAGTTCTGGCCACCGGCATCGGACTAACGCTCGGGTATGCCACCCTGACAGTGGGTAGCTTCAACACGTTATCGATGCTCTTTGTTGTGATGTTTTTCGGGCTGGGTGTCGATTTTTCGACCCATTTTGCGCTACGGCTCCAGACTGACCAGAACACCAATGCGGCTACCATGATTGGGGCGATTCGGGATATGGCGCCCGCCCTCATCCTCTGCACCATCACCTCGGCGATCGCATTTTTATCCTTCGTACCCACGGCCTACACAGGCTTGGCAGAATTAGGCATTATCTCCGCCGGCGGCATGGTGATTGCCCTGCTCCTGACACTACTGATGATCCCGGCATTTTTATCGATCTGGCCACCGTCAAAAACACCGCCCAAATTAAGCTTTTTAACTGCCCGATGGGGGAAAGGGCTTCAGTCCGCATCGACCCTTATTCTCCTGGCTGTGATGCCCATCGCCGTGTATCTCGCGAGCCAATTGGAATTTAATTACAGCGTACTCAGCATGCGGGATGCCGAATCGCCCGGAATGAGCGCCTTGACCCGTTTGCAGCAAGATGGGCAGCAAACCGATTACAGTATCGTCTTGCTGGCTGCTAACGTTGAACAGGCCTTACGCCTAAAATCTCGACTTGTCGAATTACCCTCCGTTGCCAGCGTTCAAATCCCAGACGATTTAATCCCAACATACCAAGCAGAAAAGCAACGCCGCATTAAGGGGGTTACTGAGCTCTATCAAGATTTGTGGCGGGCGCCTGATCCAATTGAGGAACCGTTAGATTTATCCAGCGCCCTTGAATATCTTGAGCAGACGCTCCCGAGTCTAAAAGGTCAATCGCGTCAAACCGCAACGCGTATTTTTGAGTTCGCCAAGACCCTAGAAACAAACCCGGCGGGGTTGGCGGCATTTAATGAATCACTGTCCGAGCAATTAAGCCGATCCATGCATGACCTTCAAGGTCTGCTTGAGGCCCAGCCCTTCGGGTTTGCCGATCTGCCAATGCCACTGCAACAACGACTCATCAGCCCACAGGGCCTTCAACTGGTCTCTGTACAGCCAACCGTTGCGCTCACAGACCGCACTCGAACAGATCGTTTTATTAACGACGTTCGCTCTGTGGATCCGATGATTGCCGGACGCAGCGCGGTCGAATGGGGCATTGGGGATGTCGTGGTTGAAGCTTTTCGCGAGGCCTTTATCCTGACGCTCATCGGTGTTGTGATTTGCTTGGGGCTCTACTTCCGACATTTTCTAACCACCTGCTTGGTGCTAGTCCCCATTGCCTTCAGTTTAATCCTGACCTTTGCCACCACTAGTTTCTTGTCGCTCAACTTGAATATGGCCAACATTCTAGTCGTCCCTTTGATTATCGGACTCGGCGTCGACTCTGGTATCCACGTGACCCATCGGTTCTTTAAGGGGGATGACCTAAAACATCAATTCGCCACCCGGCGCGCCGTTCTGATCAGCGGCCTCACAACCCTTGGCACGTTCTTTTCACTGATTCTGAGTCCGCATCAAGGCGCCGCGTCCATCGGGCTATTGCTCACCATTTCGATTTTTTGGCTTTTAGTGCTCAGCCTGTTTTTGTTACCCAATCTGCTTGCGTTTTTCAGTCGTCGCGGCTTACTACCGCCACGGGCTGTATTAAGCCCTGACAATCAGGAATAATCCGTCACCACGTTACTTTAATGAGAACCCACCATGCCGGTTGCCTTACCCGTCGTGATCGTTGGCCTTGCGGCAATACTGATTTGGTTTGGGAATCCGGCCATTGCGTTTCTAATCGGCGCAATGATCGCGAGCGTTTCAAAGGCGAATAGCTTGGCTTACACCAGCCCAATTGGCCGATACAGCCTGCAAGCTGGGATCGTTTTATTGGGCCTGGGCATCCAAGCCGACCAACTGCTGCGCATCTCCAGTGACTATACCTGGGTGGTTGCCGGCTATGTGCTTTGCGTCGCAGCCGTCGGGCTACTGGGTTATCGGTTATTGAAATTACCGCCTAGTCAGGGTCTCTTAGTCACCGCTGGAAGCGCCATCTGCGGTGGCACCGCAGTGGTCACCCTGTCGCCGATCATCAACGCCAAACCCTTGGAGACCGGCGCCGTTTTAGGCCTGATTTTTACCATGAATGCGATTGCCTTACTGACCTTCCCAACAATTGGACAGACCCTAGACCTAAGCCAAGCGCAATTTGGTATCTGGTCAGCGCTGGCGATTCACGATACGGCAAGTGTGGTTGCAACCGCCCAAATCTACGGTGACGAGGCGGCCCAGATTGCAACGACCCTCAAGCTGGGCAGAACGCTATGGCTCATCCCAACCGCACTGCTACTCAGCTTAGTCTATCGGAGCAAGGGCAAAGGTATCGGTTTGCCGCCGTTTGTCGTGCTGTTTGTTGGGGCGAGCATTATTGGCTCAACGCTGAGCTTGCCCGCGGCCGTATTAACCGGCGCGGCTTGGCTCTCTAAAGCTTTGTTAGTGCTGGCATTGTTCATGATTGGTCTTGAAATCTCGGTGGCAACGCTTCGCAGTATTCGACCGAAACTCTTCCTTTTCGCGACCGGTTTGTGGTGTTTGGTGGCGCCTTGCGCCCTTATTCTGGTGACCGCCCTCGTGCCCTAGCATCCTTGTGCCCTCACGCCAGAGACAATTAGCGCCGGCGGCGCTAAGCATAGGCAAAATCGGTATTTCTCTGCCCGCGCAGTCTTGGCTACCATCTTCTTCATGAAACTGAAATCAACCCTGATCGACGCCCAAGGGGCCATCGCACTGGCCGTTTTTATAGTGTACTTAGGGGTCGGTATCCAAGCTTTGATCACCTGATGCACGCCCCCCCTGGCGAGCCTTAACCCGCCGCCGAGTGCACAGCGGTTGCGAGCTTCAGAATGTCTGTGCGACTATCTAGGGCCTTGCTCAGTCAGATCAGCTATGAAAATTCTCACTGGCGTCCCCGCCGAGCGTCTCAATGATGTGCCAAACCTTGCACACGTGGCAGAAAACAATGGTTTTTCAGGGTTATCTACTCAGGAAAACCGACACAACCCGTTTTTACCCTTGGCCATTGCGGCGGTGCACAGCCAGCACCTAGAACTGCGAACCAACGTTGCGATCGCTTTTGCCCGCAGTCCCATGGTGGCAGCAGGCCTCGCTTGGGATTTGCAGTACGCCTCAGCTGGTCGGTTCGTCTTGGGCCTGGGAAGCCAGGTTAAAGGTCACAACCAACGACGATTCAGTGTTGCTTGGTCGCCGCCTGCGCCGCGCCTTCGCGAATATATCGACGCTATTCGAGCGATTTGGGTTTGCTGGCGAGATGGCACACCGCTCAAATACGAAGGCCAGCACTATCAGTTCAGTCTCATGACCCCAAATTTCACGCCGGAACCGCTCACCAGTGCGTTACCGAAACTACAGATTGCCGCGGTGGGTCCTGCAATGATGCGGGTTGCAGCGGCTGCCTGCGATGGGGTCATGCTCCACGCGTTTTGCACGCCAAAATATTTAAAAGAGGACGTCCTGCCGGGTTTAATCCAAGGCCTGACGGCGCGCGGCGGCGCGCGGGAACAATTTGAGATCTCTGGGGGCGGTTTTGTGGTCACGGGCGCCGATCAAGCCGCCATCGACAAACAATTTGAGTGGGTTCGGGCTCGAATCGGGTTTTATGGCTCAACGCCCTCTTATTGGCCGGTTCTCGCCAGTCATGGATTACAAGACTTGGGTGAAGAACTGAATGCCTTGTCTAAAGCGGGCCGATGGGATGACATGACCCGACGGATTCCTGACGAATTGGTTCACGAATTCGCGGCGGTTGCACCCTATGACCAGATCAAATCCCGTATTGAATCGCATTTTGGCGGCTTGGTTGATTGCCTTAGCTTGCCGCCCGATACCCCGCCGGACCTCGTTGAGGATCTAAAAACCATTCCCTGTTTGTATCAGTCAGACCCAGTATGAATATTGGCGTTTTGGGTGGTGGTAGCTGGGGAACAACGGTTGCGCATTTGCTGTCTCGGCGATACGACGTCACGCTGTGGGCGCGCAATGCTAGCATTGTGCAAGAGATCAACACGCACCACACGAATCAGCGCTATCTCCCGGCCGCAAAACTGTCGCCAAAATTACGAGCAACGGACAATTTACGGGCGGCAACCGCCGGTCAGTCGGTTTTAGTGATGGCGATTCCAGCCCAGAATTTTCGTGCAGTCCTGACCGATGCGGCAAACTATTTAGAACCCCTTACCCCCATCGTTTCGCTCAGCAAAGGGTTGGAGTTGGCCACCGGTGCGAGAATGACCGAAATTATCCAACGGGTTTGTCCAGATCAGGTTGCCGCGGTCCTGACTGGGCCCAACTTAGCGCAAGAGATTATGGCGGGCTTTGCCGCCGCAAGCGTTCTGGCAACGCCTGACCCGACTGATCAAAGTCGACTACAGCGCATCTTTCATTCGTCGCTGTTTCGGGTGTATACCAACGATGATGTCATCGGATGCGAGCTGTGCGGGGTTCTAAAAAATATCATTGCGATCGCCGCGGGCATGAGCGATGGCTTGGGGGCCGGTAACAATACTCGAGCTGCGATCATCACTCGAGGGCTCGCAGAAATAACTCGTTTGGGTGTGGCGATGGGCGCAAAACCAGAGACATTTTCCGGTCTTGCTGGCATGGGCGATTTGGTGACAACCTGCACCAGTGCGCAATCTCGAAATCACACCGTTGGCTTTAAGCTCGGTCAGGGTGAAAGCATCGATCGTATTATTGAAGACATGTTTATGGTGGCCGAGGGGATTAAAAGCGCGCCGGCCGTCCTGCGTTTGGCCGAGCAATATGGGGTAGAAATGCCCATTGCTGCGGAAGTGATGCAAGTCGTGGCGGGTCAACGCGATGTTCAGGGCAGTTTGCGAGCCTTACTCCGCGCCGGGATCGGCCGTGAAGATGAGCCGTTTTAGCAGCCCACCTCACGGCGGCATCTGCCGCTGCATCCTCAGTCTCGTTTAGAATGGGTTAGGTTGGGCGCCTAACCGTCTACGTCTCTTCAACCTAGCGCATCACATTAACGTCTTCGATTATCTCAATTGCCTGATCAGATGACATTGGGCTGTATCAGCGAGATTTTGATCATCGACCTGAGACCGAATGCCTTAATGCAGCTTGCCCGGAGCTCCTAACGCCAACCACGGCGCCCCTAGAGCATCCCGTCAACGGCCTAGAAATTAAATTAAAACCCACCGGCTTGGATAACAATTGAAACCTAACTGCCCAGCCTGACATCGGGCGTGGAACGGCAGACCATCTGGCAACGGTTCAGCAACTGCCATGGGGGTCTTGTGACTTTGTTCAAAACACCGGCCACGGGTTGCCCCGCTGCAAACCACAATCGATCTGCCAACCCTTAAACGCAATTGATAATGATTCGCATTTAGATTAGGATGGTCGGATTAAGAGATTGAGATTTTTGCCCCATGAATCAACAGCGTTACGTCACTATCAGCTTTGGCCTATCATTATTGACCCTATTGAGTACTGCCAACGCAATCGATAATGATTCAAAGCGTCAACTGACCCAAATCGAAGAAATCACCATCGTTGGTTCCGCCTCGAATGCAAAACAAATGGCCGGTGCCGCGACGTTTATCGGACCCGACCGGTTAGAAGCCTTTCATCACAGCGACATTCAGAAAGTCCTGAGAGAAGTCTCAGGAATCTCGCTCCAGATCGAAGATGGTTATGGTTTACGACCCAATATTAGTATTCGCGGCGTTGCCACGGAACGCAGCAGCAGAATCACCCTCCTTGAGGACAATATTCTTATTGCCCCCGCCCCCTATTCAGCACCATCGGCCTATTACTTTCCCACCATGGGCCGAATGCATGCGGTCGAGGTCCTTAAAGGGCCCGCAGCAATTTCCCAGGGCCCTTACACCATTGGCGGTGCCTTGAACCTTGTTTCTACCCCGATCGGTAATCGCTCCAAAATTGATGTATTCGCCGAGACCGGCAGTGATGCAACCCAACGGGTCCAGCTTGATGGGCATAAAATAGTGAATGATCAAGTGAGCCTGCTCATCGAATCGCACCATTGGCGCTCTGATGGCTTCCAAACCATTGATCGCAGCGACAGCGATACGGGTTTGTCCTTAGATGACTATACTGGAAAAGTTCGCGTTCGCTCAAAAGACGGCCGTCACCAGGTCCTGGTAAAGCTGCAGTCGACCGAGCAAAGCTCCAATCAAAGTTACTTAGGCCTCACCGATCAAGACTTTCGGCAAGAACCCAACCGACGATATGGCCTATCCAGCCTTGACACCATCGATACCGATCACCGGCAACAACTCATCCAATATCGATTTGAGGCCTCTCCTCGAACACAATGGGTGCTCGCCTTGTACAACAATGACCATGCTCGAAATTGGTTTAAGACCGATAAACTGGACGCGGACGGCAGTCGCGCTAACGATCCATTCTCAGGGCAAAACTGGCTCTCGGTTATTCAGGCCGTTAACTTGGCTGAGGATCCAACTGAAGCACAATGGTACCAGTCAGTGCTTGCTGGCTCAGCAGACACCGCCCCAGGCAGCATCAAACTTCGCGCGAACGCACGACATTACTTCTCTCGAGGTGTCCAAGCGACGCTGAACCATGAATTTCAAACTCAGGCAGTTGATTACTCATTTGAAGCAGGTCTTCGACTACACGAAGATGGTGAGGATAGGCTTCAACGTGACAGCACCTATCATCAAGAAGGGGGTCGCTTGATCCTTGACGACCTAGGCCAATGGGGAAATGCTGGCAATCGAATTCAAACAGCCGAAGCACTTGCAGCTTATTTTCAGGGTCGCATTGCCTTCAAATCACTGGTGATTTCGCCAGGTCTTCGGTTCGAAGACATTCACCAATTTCGAACTCGCTGGGAAACACGTTTCGACAAAACCCTGGATCCTTCGAGCCGCAATGACGACAATCTTCGCGATCAACGAAAAAACCGGGTGCAAGTATTACTGCCAGGCGTCGGCGCCCTGTGGCGGTTCAATCAGGATCTGACGATCATCGCCGGCGTTCACAAAGGCTTTACGACGCCCAGCAACGCCCCTGGCGTTAAACCTGAAACCGCTTTGAACTACGAATTTGGCGTACGGTTAACCCAGCCACTCGAGGTTGAAGCCATCTATTTCCTGAGTGACTATGACAACCTGCTCGGCCAATGCACCGCCTCGTCCGGCGCACAATGCACCCCTGGCGACAGTTTCAACGGCAACGCTGCAACGGTCCAAGGCCTTGAACTGATGGTCCAGCGCGCCTTCGCGACGCAAGCAGGCCGGACCTTCACAGTCAACCTCAACTACACGTTGCTCGATGGCCAGTTCGACACTGATATTGCAGACACGGCCTTCTTTGGCGACGTCAGCAAGGGCGATCCCATTCCCTATCTACCACGACATCAACTGCATCTTGGATTCGGTCTGTTAACCACCCGCTGGTCACACTACCTGGATTTCGGTTATCAAGATTCTGTTTGCGTGAAGTCACGCTGCGGCACGTTTGAAACAACCGATTCTCAAAGCGTCTTCGACCTCTCCACCCATTATGAACTCAATGCGCGCACATCGATTTTTGCCAAGGTAGAAAATTTGAGCAATAAGTCTATTTTGGTAGCTCGCCAGCCCTATGGCGCGCGCCCAAGTCGAGGGCGAAGCCTCACCATCGGATTTAGTGCGTCTCTTTAAACCACTTCCTTAGCGGTTTGCCGATGGTGCTGCTCGGCGGCCTTCTCAAACAAGAAATGTCCAACCATCCAAGTTTCACCCCCTTGGTACGCGAACATCTCCTGACAGGCCATGACAAACATTCGCCAGCGCTGCAGCAGTATGATCGCCGGATCGGGATTGTCCGAGGCCGCCAAGGTCTTTACGATTGCTGTTTTATGTTGGTCTAAGTTTTTTAACCACGCCTTGCAGGTGTTCGCATAATGCTGCCCATTAACCACCCAGTACTGACGTTGCAGCAGGCGGCCTTCGAATTGTTTCGGCAAGTCCAAAGACGGCATTAACCCACCGGTAAAGAAGTGTCGCGCCATCCAATCCTCTTGGCTTTCGTCCTCAAAAAAGTACGGTTGATTTCGATGACAAAAAATATGGAAAAACAATAAGCCATCCGCCACCAACCAGCTGGAAATTTGGTCAAACAGGCGTTCGTAGTTCCGCATATGTTCAAACATTTCGATCGACACAACCCGATCGAATTGCCCGTCGGGTTCAAAGGTGTTCATGTCCTCGGTCATCACAGTGATGTTCATCAAACCCCGCGCCTGCGCCTGCGCCTCTATATACAACCGTTGGGAGTTGGAATTGCTCACCGCCATAATGGTACTTTCAGGGTATGCGGCGGCCATAAACAATGTCAACGAACCCCAACCGCAGCCCAACTCCAAGATGCGTTGACCCGCCATTAATTGTGCGCGCTCAGCGGTCAACCGCAGCATCGCAAGTTCTGCCTCGGCAAGCGGGGTGTCCACTTGATCAAAAAGCGCGCAACTATACTTTAGATGGGGCCCGAGCATGCGCTGAAACACCTCGGTCGGGACTTCATAATGTTGATGATTGGCGTCCGTTGTGGCCACTGCTAAATCAGAAGCGATCATCGATTCAACAAAATCAGCCTTACCTGCCGCCGTCGCATTAACCCGATCTTGCTTTAACCGTTTCAAAAGCAAGCGACGCATACCGATTCTAAGCAATCCATCTGTGATCCAACCGCGTTCCGCCCAGTCCACTAAATTAGTCATGAGAGGTAACCTCCAATTGAAACTCGGGCAAATGCAACTGCATGTGGACGCAGCCAATCGCCCGTTGCTTGAACCCCGCCTCACAATAACAAAAGTAGTATTCCCACATTCTAAGAAACGTGTCAGACAATCCGAGTGTATGAATCGTGCTCAAATTCTGCTCGAAAGTCTCACGCCATCTGGCCATCGTCAACGCGTAGTGCGGCGTTAAATCTTCAAGCCCATACAATCTAAACCCAGCTCGATTGGACGCACTCACCTCAACCAACTCTTTAACGCTGGCCAGCGCGCCACCCGGAAAAATATAGCGTTGAATGAAATCGACCGAGCGCTTTGCGGATTCGAATTGCGCCTCCGCGATGGTGATGGCTTGAAGCAGCATGCTGCCACCGGGCTTGAGCAGGCTTGCGCAAACCTCAAAAAATTGGGGCAGATAGTTTAAGCCGACGGCTTCAATCATCTCTATGGATGCAATTTTATCAAACTGTCCCTCGAGACTTCGATAATCGGATTTCAACAAAGTGACTCGGTCCTCCAGATGCTCAGCCGCAACGCGCACCTTGGCTTTTTGAAACTGCGCCTCAGAGATCGTCGTTGTGGTCACTCGACAGCCATAGTTACGGGCCGCAAAACAGGCAAAACTGCCCCAGCCCGTGCCAATCTCTAGTAGGTGATCCGATGGCTGAAGCTGCATTTTTTGACAGATCAAATCCATCTTTTGCTCTGATGCCTGCCTCATCGACTGACTCGCATCCCGAAAATAACCCGAGGAATACATCATCGTGTCATCTAAAAACTGTTCAAAGAAGGCATTCCCAAGATCATAATGGGCCGCGATATTCCGCTTACTTTGGGCTGGTGTATCTCGGTTGAGCCAGTGCTGAATTCGCAACATCGGGTTTCTGAGCAGAGACCAGCCGCCATCAAGATCGCCCATGACCTGCCGATTTTTTAAAATTAATACTAGGACCGACAACAGATCCGAGCACACCCAGTCACCATCCATATAGGCCTCAGCAGCGCCTAGTGATCCGCCCAGCGCCATCGATCGATATGCGTCTACCGACTGAATGTAGACCCTTACCGCTTGTTCCTCAGGCGCTGACCCCACGTCGAGCAGCAACTCATTTTTCTCATAGAGCTTTAATCGACCGACCACGATTTCGGAAAACACCGTCACAATGCGCTGTCGCCAAAAACTCGTGGGGCGCGCCATATTTAGGATCGGTGACCCAATTTTGTCATTGCTTGTTGTCATGGTTTTTCCTGTCGGGCTGGGTTGGGATGAGGATAAAAGGGCATTCGTTTCAGAGACAATCTGAATGCTTGCCAATAAATTCTAAAAATGACTTGCGCCGCCTGAAACGGATAGATCAAACAAAACCTTCTGATATTTTTCGCGGAGAATAATTGTGCTCGAAGATTTAAATCAGCGCTAAAAAACGGCTGACCTGATTGACTCACTTGGATCTGGACCCGGCAGAATGCCTCGGGTGTGGATAACTGCCAATGATATTGGGTATTCATGGGCATAAACGGCGAGACATGAAACTGTTTTTGCGAGGTCATACCAGCGTCTATCGGCACCACATAGACGTGTCGCTGATTCCATGGCGTGTTGTGCACCTCTGCGACGACAAAGGTTAATCGCGCCTCCTCGAAACAGTAAAACAACGTAATCGGGTTCATCAAACTGCCAAAGGATCGCCAATTGGCAAGCAAAGCAACCTGACCGTCGAACAATGCACCGGCCTTATCCTTGATTTGATGAACGACCTCTGCCCGAAGCGTTCGATGAGACGGTAAATAATCCTGCCGGTAGAAACTAACGCAATTCCAACCCTCAAGCGACAACCACCTGGAGCGCTGACACAGCGCTGGGATCTGTTCAAGATCACAGTAGAAAGTGGCATGGCGATAATCGAACCGATGCCCTTTGGGGGCCTTTCTGACATGGGTCAGTTGGCCTTCATAGATTGCGGATTCAAGCACCACAGTTGATCAACCGGTCCACGACGCGCAGCGCGCTGACGACGCCATCTTCATGGAAACCATAACGCCAGTAAGCCCCACAATAATGGGTGCGGTTGATGCCTGAAATTTCAGCGTGACGGCGCTGCGCCGCCAACATCGCCGCATCAAAAACAGGGTGTTCGTAATGCAATCGTTTCAAGACAAGATCATGGTTGATTACGCCTGTGTCATTCAGGGTCACCAACACCGGTTGAGATGACGCAAAGCTTTGCAGCCGATTCATGTCGTAGGTTAGGCTGGCCTGGGTTGCCCCGAGGGGCGCATGGTAATTCCAGCTTGCCCAAACGTCACGACGCGCCGGCATGACACTTGCGTCTTGGTGCAAGAGCACGTCGTTACCGGAATACCGCATTGCCCCCAGCACTTCGCGCTCCGCCGTTGACGCATCAGCCAACATCTCTAACGCTTGCCCCGAATGACAGGCCATCACGACTTCGTCGAACGCCTTGGTCTGCTCGCCCACCGTAACAAGAACCTCGTGAGGGCGCCGTTCGAGACAACGCACGGGACTTTCTAATCGCACGTCATGCAAGCGCTGACGTATGGCTTTAACATATTGATTTGAGCCGCCCTTAACGACATACCACTGGGGCCGGTCTTTCAAATCTAGCAGTCCGTGATGACTAAAAAACTGCGCCAGCATCCCAATCGGAAAGCTTAATATGCCCTCGTCGCCCGTGGACCAGATCGCCGCCGCCATCGGCACCAAATAATCAAAAATAAAACCGTCCCCTAAGCCTTCCCGTCGACAAAATTCGATCAGCGATTCTGTATCGTTCGCCGCCACCTCTTTCGCGGCGCGATTGAAGCGCAAAATATCCCGAAGCATCCGCCAAAACCTGGGTCGTAATACATTGGATTTTTGGGCAAATAACGTTTTAAGACTGTGGCCGTTATATTCCAAATTAGGGCGCTTCAGACTAAAACTCATTTCAGTTGGCTGCCCTTCACAACCCAGTTCTTTGAGCAAGGCCATAAATTTGGGATAGGTTCGATCGTTATAAACGATGAATCCGGTATCGATCGAGCGTGGTTGGCCATCAATCACCAGACGATGGGTTTGAGTATGGCCCCCTAGATAGTCATTTTGCTCAAAGAGCGTGACTTTAAAGTTCGCAGCTAAACGATAGGCAGCCGTCAAGCCCGAAATGCCACCACCAATCACCGCGATCGTCTTCATCTTGCAACCCCTTCTTCAAGACACAGGCCCCCCTGCCCGGGCCCTCGGCGGTTGCCTGCCACACGTTTCTTCATAAGCCCCTGCCTCAAGACTCTGACCTTTGGATGCTCGTTCTGCCCCAACCGCTTTCAAAGGTCTTTTTATGGATCAGCAACTCATCTGCCCTAACCTTGACCGCCCGGCTTTGCCAACCTGAGGGGGCCTCTGATGCAAAATCTGCCCCGTTACGGGCGCAAGGCTGCGCCCACGTCTAATTACGATACGGCCTCATCGCCTAGTTGGCTCATTCGTTGAGAATGCTTGACCCAATAGCGCACAGACCTATACTTCTTCAATGCACGGCTTAACTCAACAACAGTTGGTCGACGTGACCCAAAAAAGCGCGCCTCGCGCTTGGTTTCTTGTTGCCTATGATTGGCTCTTGATCGCAGGCACGCTCAGCCTCGCTGCGCTCATTCCAAACCCCATCACTCTCATCCTTGCCATTTTTATTATTGGTTGCCGGCAGTTGAGTCTTGGCATTATTGTTCATGAAACGGGTCATCAAACGTTTTTCGAATCAAAACGCCTTAACAATTTTGTGGGTCGGTGGCTCTCGGGCTACTGGGTCTTTTCAAGCAAAATAGATTATATGAAGGGGCATCTAGGACACCATCAGTTTGCGGGCACGCTCGATGACCCAGATCTTAAGAATTACGCCCCATACCCGGTCAGCAAAAAGAGCTTTCGCAGAAAAGTTTGGCGGGATCTATCCGGGCAAACAGGTTGGCGCCGCTTGCGGTCAATCGGCCGCGCCATTGCTCGCTATTCCGAACTCAACCCAGAGGGCCAGCGCGTCGTTCGGGGCGGACTGATCACCAATGGCGCGCTCTTCGGCCTGCTGACGGTGCTCGGGCATCCTTGGCTTTATCTGCTCTGGGTGGGCGCCTTTATCTCGACCCACATGCTGAGCACGCGACTCCGCCAGATTGGCGAACATGCGGCAGTACCGAACAGGCAGAGCCTGGATCCTAGAGACCATACCCGAACAATTATTACTAATTGGTGGGAGCGACTCTTGATCGCCCCACACCAAATCGGCTTCCATCTTGAACATCATTTACTGCCGTCAGTCCCCATTTATCGACTACCAACCCTCCACAAAATGTTGATCGCTAACGGGTATCTTGCCCCCAATATTTTGGTCAAGGGTTATCCCAGACTCATTACCAGCATCACACTTTAGCGGCCACCCAAAAAGACTGGCCGCGATTTCGTTTGAGTGCGAGCGGATCGTGACGACCGAGGTTTAACTGACGCGTTTTATGGACGGCGATTTACAGGAAAGTCCGCTTTACCCTAAAACCGGCTTTAACCACAATGCGGGTGCGTTTGATTACCCAGTCCAGCATGTTCCGTGTTCCGTGTTCCGTGTTCCAGGCAGCGCCCAAGGCTTGTGATTAGTCTTAAATCATTCAGCTTGTTTTGATTATTTTTGCGGAAAGACGACCCAACAATCGCAACCGCGATTGGATTGCCCAATCGCAACAATAAGATTCAGAGGCTGAAGGCAGCCGGATTGCCTCAATCTTTGGCTTCAGCCCGAACCTTGTTTTGAATTTCCTCGCGATGAACTGAAACATCCTTTGGCGCTTTAATGCCAAGGCGTACTTGGTTTCCCTTGGAACCCAACACGGTCACCTCAATCTCACCCCCGATGACAAGCGTTTCACCCACCTTTCTACTAAGAATGAGCACCCTAGCCTCCTTTGACCTGCGACGATTGATTACTTGTTTCAAAACAAGAATCTACGCTTTATTTCGATCGTACCTGAAAACCACCCCCCTTACACGATAGAAATTCAAAGAAACAGCGGCCCCAAAAGGCCCTGTCGGCTTTTGTATTCAGTGGTATCGGTTAAGTTGTGACCAACAGGTGATCCTGCTACGTCAACCAAGGCGACGGCATCGCGCGCTGGCCCGTCTCAGGGTTCAGAGTGACGGCATCAGATCCCTTAAAATCTGGTTTTAAGGGGTTGGACTTGCGCCTAGTGAGCGCTTTGCTCGGCCTCGAGACCGAAACCTGCATGCAAGGCACGAACAGCAAGCTCTAAGTACTTTTCATCAATCACAACTGAAATTTTAATCTCAGAGGTCGAGATCATTTGAATATTAATCGACTCCTTCGCCAAAATTTCGAACATTTTCGCCGCAACCCCAGCATGAGAGCGCATCCCGACACCAACGATCGCCAACTTCGCAATGCGTTCATCACCTAACACCTCTTGCGCCCCAATTCGCTCAGACACGTCCATTAGAATGGATCGAGCCAATTCATAATCGGCACGGGTGACGGTAAAGGTAAAGTCAGTACTAAAATCTGCCCCAATGTTTTGAACAATCATGTCGACTTCAATATTGGCCTCACTGATTGGCGCAAGGATGCTCGATGCGATCCCAGGTTGATCTTTAACCCCTCGCAAGGTCAACTTTGCTTCATCCCGTGTAAAAGCGATCCCTGAGATTAAAGGCGCTTCCATCATAATATTATCCTCAGCAGTGATTAGCGTTCCTTCAACATCGTTAAAACTAGAGAGCACTCTTAGCGAAACCTGATTCTTGTTCGCGATTTCAACCGCACGCGTGTGCAAGACTTTGGAGCCCGAGCTTGCAAACTCCAGCATTTCTTCAAAGGTAATCCGAGCCATACAGCGAGCCTCGGCCACGACCCTGGGATCGGTTGTATAGACCCCATCAACATCGGTAAAAATCTGGCATTCATCGGCGTTTAAAGCCGCCGCAACCGCCACCGCAGTGGTATCGGAGCCGCCTCGACCTAAGGTCGTCGTCCAGCCATTGGGCGCCACCCCTTGAAACCCAGCAATAACGGGGACGATGTTGCGGGATAAATCACTCAGGAGTTGGTCGGTTTCAACGCTCAGCACCCGCGCCCGGCTGTGCGCATCATCGGTCAGTATGCCGACTTGGTGGCCTTGATAGGACTTTGCCGAAATCCCTTTTTTTAACAGCATCATTGCCAAAAGCGAGATCGTGACTTGCTCGCCCGTCGCCAACAACACATCCATCTCTCGGCGGGTTGCAAGCGATTGAAAATCGATAGATTCCGCAAGCGCCACCAAACGATCTGTTTCGTGTCCCATTGCCGACACCACGAGCACCGCTTCATGGCCTGCTTCTCGAACGCGATGGACACGATCGGCGATGCGCTCGATGAGCTCAATATTCGCAACCGACGTGCCACCAAATTTCATGACAAAACGCGCCATGACTAACCCTCTTTATGACTAACCGCTAATGACCCGGGAGTTTAAGCCGAGCCCCATTTTTAAAATCGATATTACCCAAGACGAGCCGCCAGATATGCCTCAACTGAGGCCAACGCAGCCGGTAGGGCATCAACATCACTACCCCCGGCTCGCGCCATATCGGGTCGGCCGCCACCCTTACCGCCGACTTGCAGCGCAATATGATTCACCAACTCACCCGCATGAACTTGGTTGGTTAGATCCTTCGTAACGCCAACCACAAGGGCAATTTTACCCGCTTGCGCCGTCGCAAGCACCACAACCCCTCGCCCCAATTTATTTTTAAGCTGGTCCAAGGCATCCGGTAAACTTTTTGGATCGGCGCCATCAATCAAATTAACCAAAACTGAAATACCCTGAACTTCAAACACTGCATCCGCTGTGTCCAGAGATTCACCACTGACCAGTTTGGTATTTAAAGCGGCAACTTCCTTTTCTAGACGCCGATTGTGCTCAATTAATTGCTCAAGCCGGACCAAGGCCGCGCCTCGATCGGTTTTGAGCGCACTCGAAACCGCATTGGCGAACGCATCTGTCTCAGCAATCGCGCTCAACGCCTGCTCGCCAACAACGGCTTCTATCCTGCGGACACCCGAGGCAATACCTTGCTCTGAAACCACTCTCAGCAAACCAAGGTCACCCGTTCGCAAGGCATGTGTACCGCCGCAAAGCTCCATCGAAAAACCATCGCCCATCGTCAGAACCCTGACTGATTCAGAATATTTTTCGCCGAACAAGGCCATGGCGCCGCGTTCCTTTGCCGCCTCAACCCCCATCACTTCCGTCGAGATAGGGGTGTTTTTTAGGATCTCTTGGTTACAAAGGCCTTCTATGGCCTGCAACTCGTCGGTCGATACGGCCTCAAAATGTGAAAAATCAAATCGCAGGCGATCGGCAGAGACCATTGACCCGCGCTGATTGACATGATCCCCCAGCACGGTGCGCAGCGCCGCATGCAGCAAATGCGTCGCTGAGTGGTGACGCGCGGTATTTTGCCGAACACTTGGCGACACCAATGCTTGCAACTGATCCCCGACCGCAAGGGTTGCAGGGTTGCTTTGGCAGTAATGAATAATGGCATGACCCGATTTCTTGGTGTTTAGGACCGTCAACTCAACCCCATCGGCGATCAGCCGACCCTGGTCGCCCACTTGCCCGCCACTTTCGGCATAAAACGGGGTTTGGTCGAGCACAACTGACACCGAGCCTTCCCCCGACCAAGTGTCGACCAAGGCAGTGCCATTGTGGATGGCAACAACCGACCCAACGAGATCTAAGGCGTCGTATCCTAAAAAGGTCGTCACAGCATCGATCTCTAAGTCTTCGACGCCGTCGCCTTGAAACTTACTCGCCGCCCGCGCACGATTTCTTTGACGTGACATTTCAGATTCAAACCCCGCCATGTCTAACAGCAAGTCGCGCTCTCGAGCAATATCACCGGTTAAATCGGCCGGAAAGCCATAGGTGTCGTAAAGTTTAAAGATGACCTCACCCGGAATCGTTTGATCCGCGAGGCCAGCGATTGCCTCATCAAGAATCCGCATCCCCTGATCCAGCGTCAGTGCAAATTGCGTTTCTTCTTTTAAAACGATTCGCTCTATCTGTTCACTGGTTTT
>TARA_B110000240_G_scaffold147154_1_pt1 | contig 19764 bp, 17 predicted proteins | sample TARA_B110000240 | Tara Oceans TARA_B110000240 (sample SAMEA4397611) | marine metagenome | biome: Polar Biome; feature: [DCM] deep chlorophyll maximum layer (ENVO:01000326); material: water (ENVO:00002006), including particulate matter (ENVO:01000060) such as... | depth 17 m | reverse complement strand
TCAAGGCCTTACCTAAGATTAAAATGTCTGCCCGAACATAGGTGCTTTCATCGCGTTCACAAACCGCATTGGCACAATGGCAATCGCCACAGGTTGCAAGCCATGACCCCGTTCGAGCTATGCCGGTTTGTATCTCATCTGCCATGAATAAGACGCCTTTGTCATGGCAAATGGCAGCTGCTTCAGCAAGGTAGTTGGCATCGGGCACCATGACACCTGCCTCACCTTGAATGGGCTCAACCAAGAAGCCTGCCACAAACTCATTGTTAAGGACCTCCTTCAATGCCGCTATGTCATTGTAGGGGATGCGTAAGAAGCCTGGTCCATAGGGGCCAAAGCCATCGTAGCTGTCTGGATCACTGGAAAAACTGATGATGGTGCTTGTGCGTCCATGGAAATTGTTGTCGCAAACAACAATGATGGCTTGATTGCTTGGCATGCCCTTGACATCATAGGCCCATCGACGGCAAAGCTTGATGGCTGTTTCAACTGCTTCTGCACCAGAATTCATTGGCAGCACCTTGTCATAAGCAAATCGCTGAGCAAGGCTTGCTTCCATGTCGCCCAGCTGGTCATTGTAAAAGGCCCTGGACGTCAAGGCCAGCTTGCTGGCCTGGTCTGTCAGGGCCTTGAGGATTGCTGGGTGTCCATGCCCCTGATTGACTGCAGAATAGGCGCTGAGAAAGTCTAGGTACGCTTTGCCATCAACGTCCCATACATGCACGCCTTCGCCGCGCGAAAGCACCACAGGTAACGGATGGTAGTTGTGTGCACCATATCGATTTTCTTGTGCGATGAGTTCCTCTGCTGTCATGGTAAGTTATTTGAAGCAAATGTAACCATGAGATATACCTTTGCCAACCATGGATTTATCAGGAATACTACTCAAGAGAATGGGCGCCAAGGGCGTTTGCATTGCAGATGCACCAGATGGTCGCGTCATGTTGGTTAGAGGCGGCGTCCCAGGGGATGTTGTTTCAGTTAAAATTCGCCGCAAGCGAAAACGCATGTACGAGGCGGTTGTCGACCAGGTTGAGCAAGCCTCAGACTTGCGCATCGAACCTGTCTGCAAGCACACTGCAATGTGCGGCGGGTGCTCATGGCAGCAGATGGACTACGAAGCTCAGTCCAAGGCAAAGGGTCAGGAGGTTTACGACCAACTCAGGCGCCATGGCCACATCCTTTGCGATGACATGCGCCCCATCATTGCCGCCCCCTCGCCCCTGCGTTACAGAAACAAGATGGAGTTCTCCTTTTCTGCTTTCCGCTGGTTGACTGAAGATGAAATTCATGGAGAAGAGACCATCAGCAGGCATGCCTTGGGCTTTCACGTTCCCGGATTCTGGGATCGCATCCTGGATATTGAAACCTGCCATTTGCAAGGAGAACCGTCCAACGCCATTCGCAATTTCATTCGCGACCAAGCACATGAACGCGGCATCAGTTTTTGGCGTCCCCGTGACAAAACTGGCGTACTCAGAACCTTGATGCTTCGGAGCACGCAGGATGGGCAGTGGATGCTTGTCATGCAGTTTGGCGAAGAGCCTGGGCAAGCAGGCATGCAACTGCTGGATGATGTCCTCAAAGCCTTTCCCGTCATTGTTAGCCTGTACTTCACGGTCAATGAAAAAGGCAATGACAGCATTTACGACCTTGACCTTGAACTCCACCACGGGGAGGCATACATCACCGAGAACATGCCTTCACCCATTGAAGGGGGTTTCCCACTCAGTTTTCAAATTGGGCCTAAATCCTTCTACCAGACCAACCCTGTCCAGGCACAGCGTCTGTACATGGAAGCGCTCAACCTCGCTGGCATCACTGAAGGCGACACCGTCTATGACCTATACACTGGCACGGGAACCATTGCCTTGTTCATGGCGCAAAAAGCTGCCAAAGTCATTGGCATTGAATCAGTACCCGAAGCCGTTGAAGCTGCTGACCGCAACGCAGAGCGCAATGGCATCAGCCATGCAGTCTTCGAAGTTGGCGATATGCGCAAGGCCTTTGATGAGTCATTCATTGAACGGCATGGCAGGCCCGACGTGGTGATCACTGACCCCCCAAGGGATGGCATGCACCCCAAGGTTGTTGAACGCCTGATTGATTTGAAAGCACCAAAAATTGTCTATATCTCCTGCAATCCTGCAACGCAAGCTCGGGATCTTGAAAAACTGCAAGCGGTTTATGACATTGTCACGGTGCAGCCTGTTGACATGTTCCCTCAAACCCATCACGTTGAGAATGTTGCACTTTTACATTTAAAGAATGCCTGAGGCTATCATGGACAGATATAAGGCTTGGCATCAGCGGTACTCTGACGAAAAACCAGTTGGAATATCGGGAAGTCATCAATACCTTTAGCCCTGCACATTAAATCACTTATGAAGAAAATTAGTTTATTATTAGCGCTGTTGTTTTCGACGGCGGCTGTTGCTCAGCAAACCACTGACATTAGCGAATTTGAAATTACCAGTGAAGGTTTAATCGGAGTAGCATTGCGCATGTCTCCCATTGCTACGGATCGTCCGGACATCACCGAAAGCGCACAAATTACCCCGGTGGGATGGCTCCAATATGAAGGAGGATACCAGTTCGGACATAGTGAAGAAGTAATGCCGGGCGGAGCAATAACGGATGCACATCAGATTGAAGAGGTGTTACGATTTGGTATAAACCGACGCTTTGAGTTGCGTGCGGTGATCAATGTAAATACGCAGAGTATTTATGTCCCTTCAATACCTATGCCGTGGAACCAACCTAATCGATGGACAGGTGTTAATCCTCTTATTATTGGATTCAAATATAATTTACTTGAAGAGAGCAGCAAGTTGCCGCAGGCGACCTGGTTAAGCCACCTTTCATTGCCTTGGCTAGCAGCTGGAGACTACGCTACGTTATATCCTAAACTCGTGTTCCACGAACAGAGATTGATGCTAGAGAAGACACTGACGTCAAGACTGGGTATTGCCAGTAATATTGGTGTTGCAGGAAGTTTGAACGGATCAGAAGGGTTGATTAATGAAGGAATGTTTTCGTTGGCGCTAGGCTATGACTTAGGTAATAATTATGGCGTATACGTGGAATATTTTTCAGAGTGGTACGTCGCAGGCAATCAGTTTTCTGCAACACCATATTTTGATGGTGGGTTTACAAGATTATTGTCTAATGACTTGCAATTAGATATTTATGCTGGGTTTGATTTAAGTCAATTCACGGATTCCGCGAAACAGACGAAGAGTCTTTTCTTCGGAACCGGGGTAAGCTACAGATTGCCATTAGCAGCTCATTTGAAACAATAAATGTCAGTAACCCTCGTCATAGACTTCATTACGATTTTCACCGCTTTCTCTTGTTGGTTTTTTGGCATATTCCTTGTGCTGTGAAGAAATAACCAATTCATGTATAATCGCTTTGACGCATACTGAAACGCACCTTTTCCTGTGCCATAAACCCTTCTTTAAGACTCAATCACATTTAAAGCATGACACATTACTTGCAACAAGGAGGGACCCTTGCAGGTTTACTTTTCACCTTTCCACTGACTGAGCAGGGGCCACCTTTTGGCGGAGATGTTACAACCTATTTGAAGGACTTCCAAGGGCCATTCAACGTTGAATCCATGCAACCTACCCCACGAAGTATTGCAGAAAGAAAGAAGAATGAGGTCTTTTTTGTTGCTACATTGCAGCAATGACCGACAGAACCCTCATTCTTGACCCCCAGCGCATGGCGCGTAGCATTGAACGCATGGCTTGGGAAATCATGGAGCACCACCAAGATGAAGCCATGGTGTGGGTGGTTGGCATCAGTGAATCTGGCTACAAACTAGCCCAATTGCTTCAAGAGCATCTTATCAAGCATGCAAAGTTCAAATCCCATTTAGTGGAGATCACCATCAACAAGAAAAACCCAAGCAAAGGGCCGACAACATGCAGTGAGGATATACCTAAGGGAGCCTCTATGGTGATTGTCGATGATGTGCTCAACACTGGCTCTACTTTGATTTATGCGGTGAATCACATGCTTCAATTGGCTGCAAAGCATATCACCACAGCAGTGATGGTTGACCGCAATCACAAGCGTTACCCGATCAAAGCTGACATCAAGGGCGTGAGCTTAAGCACCAGCATGAGGGATCATGTAGAAGTAGACTTCAGCAAAAACCAAGCTGCCTACTTGCGTTAATCGTCGGTTGGCAACACAAGCATCAAGGCCTTGACCTGCGCTTCAAGGGGCAAACTCCCATCGATGATATGGTGTGCCTGTCCGTAGAATCCTTGACGCTCAAACAAATGCTTAGCCACAAACTCTGTCATGTCTTCATCAGACACAAAGTCTACAAGGTGGCGAACAATCCCCGCCTCGCGGTCCGCAATGATGCGTTGACTCAGGTCTGATGGAGACATTTTTAAGTAGAAGACAAGCCCATTAGCTAACATCCAATCCATGTTTCCGTAAAAGCAGGCCGTTCCACCTCCCGTGGAGAGAATCTGATTCTCTGTGGGTAATTCACGCAAAAGGATGCGCTCAATGCGTCTAAATTCCAATTCGCCAAACTGCTCTATGCCCTCCTTAATGGTCCTTTCCCATTGGTTTTCAACATGATGATCAAGGTCAACTGTAGCTCGATCCAGTGATGAAGACAAGGCCTTTGCTAATGCACTTTTCCCAGATGCCATGTAGCCTGTGAGGTAGATTGTTTGATTCATGATGCAAAGAAACAAAATGGTCAGCCATATGGTTTCTTTCGGACGATTTAGAATTATATTTGCACCCGCTTTTGAAAGGAAGCATGACTCGATAGCTCAGCTGGTAGAGCACGACACTTTTAATGTTGGGGTCCAGGGTTCGAACCCCTGTCGAGTCACAGAGCCCAGGTGGTGAAATTGGTAGACACGCCACCTTGAGGGGGTGGTGACCTTTGGTTGTGCTGGTTCGAGTCCAGTTCTGGGCACTTAAGACAAAAAAACGCGACATATGGCGCGTTTTTTTATGCGCCAAACTTTCCTTGGCATAACCCTCTTCATGGCTACCTTCATCACTTGAGAATCAAGAACACATCATGAAAAATTCAAAGAAAAACAACCCATGGAAGGATCAGCTCAGTGATGAGGCATACCATGTACTACGAGAAAAAGGCACAGAGCCCGCCTTCTCCTCTCCTCTGAATGACAATGATGAGAATGGCTCTTACCGTTGCCACGGCTGTGGTAACCTGCTATTTGGCAGTGAAAGTAAATTTGATTCAGGCTGTGGTTGGCCAAGCTTTGATGAGGCTCAACAAGGCGCCATCAATGAAAAGGAAGACCTAAGCCATGGAAGAAAACGCACAGAGATCCTTTGCAGCAAATGTGACGGTCACCTGGGGCATGTTTTCAGTGACGGCATCACTGAGACTGGCCTGCGCTACTGCGTCAATGGCCTAAGTATTGACTTCAATGCCAAGGATCAAAGTGAATAAAAAGCATAGATTGATATCGATGTATCTATTTTTTCATTTAGCTGCCATCATTAAGGGGTGGCAACTTATATTTGCCGTCCAATTGACGGGTGAGTAGCTCAGTTGGTTTAGAGCACCTCGTTTACACCGAGGGGGTCCGGGGTTCGAATCCCTGTTCACCCACAACCAAAGGCCCATGCGATGCATGGGCCTTTTTCATTGCTACAAGAAACTTAATCGCATAAAAAAACCCTTGATTAATCAAGGGTTTTTTGCATTTATCAATAAAGCTTACCGCGTTACACTGTAACCGCTTTGCTCCAAAAAGTCAATCTTCTCTTGAATGGTCTTCTGCTCACGTTTAGCCATCTCCTTGTTGATGGACGTAATCATGCCTCCCAACTCCTGGGAGCTAAATTTACCCAAATATTGGCTTGAAAAAAGCGACTTGAATGTTTTATTGTTGTTTTGATTTTCGCGAATGTATTGAACAGCTTTTCTTGGAGTCATGGCATTTTATTTATATGAATTTTATAGGGAAACAATTCCTAAGTAGGACAAAGATATAATATCGGATTTAATATCAGCATATTTTTATGATAAAAATATCATAAAAATTATTATTGTTTAATAAGACAGAAGGGATGATATAGCTTCATCTATTTTATTTTCAGGAAGATAACCCTCCTCAAGCTCTGCTGAAAAAGGAATAGGTGTCGCATGCGAACCAAGAACTTTTACGGCAGAATCAAGGAAAGAAAAACACGACTCATTCAACATTTGAGCAATATCTCTACCAACAGACCCCCTGACACTATCCTCAATCAATACCAGGCACTTTCCGGTCTTCTTAACCGAATCATTGCAGGTCTTGAAATCCAGGGGAGCTAAGGCAATCAAATCAATCAATTCAATGCCTTGATCCGCATGACTTGCAAAGTGCTTCTGCATCCAGTGCACACCCAGGCCATAGGTGATCACCGTTAATGCATCTCCTTGCTGAATAACCTTTGCTTGATCCAAGGGTAGAAAATAGGTGCTCTCTGGCACATGGCTTGCATTGGAACGGTAGAGCGCTTTGTGTTCAAAAAACAAAACAGGATTTTTGGACTCCAACGCAGAAGCCAGCAAACCTTTTGCGTCATAGGGGTTAGATGGGTACACCACCTTCAATCCAGGGACTCTTGTGAACCATGCCTCAGTGCTTTGTGAATGAAAAGGTCCCGCATTGACCGATGCACCTGTTGGCATGCGTATCACCATGTCCACGTTCTGTCCCCAGCGGTAGTGGAGCTTGGCTGCTTGATTGCAAATTTGTGTCATGGCTTCTGTCACAAAGTCACTGAATTGCATTTCAACCATGGTCTTGAATCCAGCTGTACTCAAGCCAACAGCTGTACCAACGATGGCGGATTCACAAATGGGCGTGTTTCGCACACGGCCCTTGCCATACGTGGCAGAAAAGCCATCTGTCGCCTTGAATACGCCGCCGTAATCCGCGATGTCCTGCCCCATCAGCACAAGGTTCTCATGACGGTCCATGCCTTGCCCTAAGGCCTCGTGAATGGCATCAATCATGCGAAGGGGTCGCTCCTCTCCCCCCTCAGGTGAACTCAAATCCAAAGGCTCTTCCTCAGCAAACAAATCACGCAACTCCTCTTCTACCTGGTAAACAGGTCGCTTGGAAGTCAGTGCTTGTTCCAAATCCGCTAGAACCTGAACTGCATGGCTCTGATCAATGGCATCCATGGCATCGTGAGTCAGCAGATTTGCCTCATTCAATGATTGCCTCAACCGTAGCAACGGGTCTTTTTCAGACCAGGTATCAATCATTCCCTCAGGGTAGTATTTGGTGCCAGATGCTTCCTCATGGCCTCGCACGCGATAAGTCATGCATTCAAGCAGAATGGGCCGAGGGTTTTCTCGAATGGACGCTGTCAATTGCTTGGCAATGTCTCGGACTGCTATCAAATCATTGCCATCCACAGAATGAGCCTCCATGCCATAAGCAGGTCCTTTATTGACAAAGGAGCCATGAACAAATTGCTCAGATGAGGGGGTAGACAAACCCCACTGATTGTTCTCTACCACAATCAACACCGGTAATTGCCACACAGCAGCCACATTCAGTGACTCATGGAAATCCCCCTCGCTTGCGCCACCATCACCGGTAAAGACCAAGGTGCATTGCTTGTCATTGCGCAGTTTTTGAGCCAAGGCCAATCCATCTGCAACGCCAAGCTGGGCACCTAAATGGCTAATCATTCCAAAGATTTTATGCGCTCTGCTACCAAAGTGGAACGATCGATCTCTGCCTTTTGTGAAGCCGTCAACAGAGCCTTGAAACTGGCTAAACAGCTGAACCAAATCAACCCCTCGGGTGGTGAAAACACCCAGGTTCCTATGCATGGTACAGATCCACTCATCAGGCTCCATAGCTTGAGCAAGACCCACAGATACCGCCTCTTGGCCATAACTTGAAAACCATTTGGAAATACGCCCCTGTCGCAGGGAGATTAACATGCGATCCTCAATAGCCCTGGGAAGGCTTAACGATGAATAAAGGCTTTCAGCCTGTGCTTGAGTCATTAATAACTGTCCTATGAATATACCCACAAAGAAAGTACATTAGCGCCATGGATATTTACACTTTAGACCTACGTCAAATGACCGATGGTGACCAAAGCGAGCGCACAGCATTTGCATCTGAAATTGGCAAGGCATTCAGGGGCCTTGGATTCGCTGCCATCATTGGGCATGGTTTCTCGCTTAAAGACCGTGAAGTTTTGTACCAATCCGTGAAAGGGATATTTGCCCTTTCTACAGAAGAAAAAATGGCCTGTCATGTTGAGGGTGGCATGGGACAGCGCGGCTACACTCCTTTTGGCGTGGAGCATGCAAAGGGTGAAACTGCCCCTGATCAAAAGGAGTTTTTTCAATGGGGTCCTATGGATGCAGACGTTAGGGGCTTGGACCAAAATGTCGCCGTCAATGCCAGCACCGATGCAACCATCAAAGAGGTGTACGAAAAGCTTGAACGCATTGGCTATGTCCTGATGGAGGCCATCGCTATGGAGCTGGATCTTGGTGTGAATTTCTTTGACACCTACCTTGAGAAAGGGCACTCTATTTTTCGCGCCATCCACTACCCGCCTCAACCAGAAGCACCTGAAGAAGGAATTCGCGCAGGCGCTCATGAAGACATCAATTTGATCACCTTATTGATGGGCGCTTCCACGGAAGGGCTTGAAGTGGTTACTGCAGAAGGCAACTGGCTTCCCTTCCATGTCACCGATGACACCTTGGTCATCAATGTCGGGGACATGCTTCAGCGATTGAGCAATGGCATCTTCAAATCCACCACGCACCGCGTTGTCAATCCCGTTGGCGACAAGCGCTATGAACCACGTTTTTCCTTGCCCTTCTTTTTGCATCCCGTTGAGGACATGTCCCTCAATTGTTTACCAAACTGCATCAGCGATGACAGGCCTAAAGGCTTTGAAGACATCACTGCAGGAGACTACCTCACAAAACGGCTGAAAGAAATTGGCTTGATGTGATGCGCATTGACATCATCACAGTGCTCCCTGAACTTCTCGGAAGCCCTTTTGAAACCAGCATTCTTAAACGCGCTCAAGACAAAGGGAAAGTTGAGGTACACATCCATGATTTAAGGAATTATGGCAAAGGCAAGCATAAACAAGTTGACGATTATGCTTTTGGCGGTGGCGCAGGCATGGTCATGACATGTGAGCCCATATTCACGTTGATCAATGAACTCAAATCTGAAAGGGCCTACGATGCCATCATCTACACCACCCCCGATGGCAAAACTTTCGATCAAGGCATGGCTAACAGCTTATCCCTTACAGAAAATCTCATCATACTTTGCGGCCACTACAAAGGTGTCGACCAACGGGTTAGGGATTCAATCATTACCCATGAAATCACCATTGGGGACTACGTCCTTAGCGGTGGGGAATTGGCCGCAGCTGTGATATCAGATGCAATCATACGCCTGCTTCCTGGGGTGCTGAACGATGAAACAAGCGCATTGACAGATTCCTTTCAAGATGGCCTACTGGCGCCACCTGTTTACACGCGACCTGCTGACTACAAAGGTCTCAAGGTACCTGACATCCTTACCGGCGGCAATCTTAAGGCCATCGACCTATGGCGCGAAGAACAGGCCATCGAAAGGACCCAGTCCAGAAGGCCCGATTTACTCAAAGATTGATTCAAGTCATAGCTGGCAATTATCAAGGAAATTGTCTTACTTTTGCCATCCCAAAACCGGAGGAACTCCGCCAAAGGTTTTGTCCCGCGAATTCAACCTCTGATCACCGAGATGCATGTTGTCCCCTCGCAAAACCCTGAAAACAGTATCCCATGGATCTTATTTCACACGTACAAGACAGCTTCATCGACAAGAAGAATTTCCCCGATTTCCAAGCTGGTGACCAAATCACTGTGTATTACAAAATTCGTGAAGGCGAAAAGACACGTACTCAGTTTTTCAAAGGCACCGTCATCCAACGCTCTGGCGCTGGTTTGACCCAAACTTTCACCATCCGAAAAATATCAGGCAACGTTGGTGTTGAGCGTATTTTCCCTTTGAACATGCCAAACCTCGAGAAAATCGAGATCAACAAGCTTGGCAAGGTCCGTCGCGCACGCATTTTCTACTTGCGTGGATTGACCGGCAAGGCTGCTCGAATCAAAGAGCGTCGCGCATAAGTCATAACGACACATTCACACAAAAAGACCGCCACGTGGCGGTCTTTTTTATTGCGCCAATACCAGGAAGGAGGTGCGTCGATTGAGGGCACGACCGGCAGCATTGTCATTGTGAGCGATGGCATCGCTGTCGCCATAGCCGACTGCATGAATCCTTTGGTCATCAACACCCAAGTCAACCAAGACCTTCTTCACAACATCCGCACGCGCCTGGGACAGGCGTTGATTGACAGCGGAAGAACCCACGTTATCAGTGTGTCCTTGTAATTCAATGACCAGGTTGGGGCGATCAATCAAATACGTGGCAAAAGAAGCTAGTGCTTGAATGTCCACCACCTGCAGCTTTGATGAATTGCTAGGGAAGCCGATGGAACGGATGTCAAAGGTTGCGCCCTTAGCCAACTGCTTAGCTTCCAATGATTTTGCTGTTATAATGCTGTCATCTGGTGACACATGAACCCGTTGACTGGTGTAGCCCACATCGGGATGGTCCAATGTGAGAACCAAGTCTACTGGAACAATGCCTCGTTGCACAACGGCGACATAGCCGCCATCTGCATCTACTGACACACGCGAAATAGCTTTGCTATCCAAATTTTCAATGCGCACTTGCAAGAGGCCTTCAACTTGGTTAACCCCTTCAACTTGCCCTGTCATGAATTGCACATCATTTGGCCTTCCCATCGATGGCAAATTGAATCGGTATATATCGTAATGCCCCCTGGCATTGCTAGAAAAATAGCCATTGGGCTCCAAGGCAGAAACGGCAAAGCCAATGTTTGCCTTGTCATCATTGATTGGGTAGCCCATATTGGTGGGTTTTGTCTCACCGTCAATTGTTGCGACAAAGACATCAGAATTCCCCATGCCTGGATGGCCATTGGATGCAAAATACAGGGTCTGACCATCTGCATGAAGAAAGGGGGTTTTCTCATCCTCAGCTGTGTTGATCCTTGGGCCTAAATTCTCAGGGGAAGACCAATTGCCATTAGGTAATCGGCGAACCATCCACAGGTCCAATCCACCGAAGCCACCCTCCCGATTACTCGAAAAAATCAATAGATCACCATTGGCTGAAAGACTAGGCTGACTTTCCCAAGTGCTCTCCCCATTGACCGCAGTTAGGGGAATTAGCTGATCCCAGGCACCATGCACCCGCCGAACCAACATGATGTCGCAATTGCGGTAACCATTGCCCATCAATGCACAACTTGTTAGTGCCAACCACTGGTTATCAGCTGTCACGGTGGGGCCGCCTTCATTGAAACCACGATTGAATGGCGATCTCATCTCAACTGAGGCTGACGCACGCAAGCCATCTGCCACTGCATGGGAGAATACCTCCTTCATTCTTCGAATGGGTGCAGGACCCGATTTTCGATCAATCACCTCCTGACGAAGGGTGTAATACCAACTTTTACCATCAGGGGATAGTACGGCAAGGAACTCATCACCCTCGCTATCCAAGCCCGGGATCAATGATGGCTCAAAGGACACAGGGTTAGCGTACAAAGAATCCCTGAAATCGTAGAGGTCAAGCCATCCTTGCGCCTCTTTTCTCAACTGCTGATTGAAGGCGTCAGTGTAAGTTGCCTGAGATGTGACTTGAGGGTCATGCAGGAAGTGATGCCAAGCCGATTTTGCCTTCACCAAGTCTGCAGCACCGGCATGCAGCGCGCCAATCTTGAAAAACAAATCTGCGGCGTAGGTGGGACAGTCATCAACCAATTCTTCAAAAATCTTCAAAGCCATGCGTGGCCTATCATTGCGCAATTGAAATTCAGCAGACAGGTATTTGACATGGAGAGATTCTGGCTCTTTGCGAATGGCTGATTGCAAGTAGACTTTCGCCATAGACATGTCACCCTTTTCTAAAGCCATGGCAGTCTTCAAACTTTGTTTACCAGGCGTCTTCAAACCATCACAATCGCCAAAAATGATGGGTTGAGCCAACAGGACTTTCCCGATTAAAAAGAGGCCTATGCAAAGATGCCAACGCATCAATTGGCGGGACTAAGGAGTATGCCGACACCTGTTTTGCTGTGCAATGTCATGAAGAGGGGTCTTGAATGCGCTGGAGTAGGAGGCAATCCGCAAGGACCAAGGCCATCATGGCCTCAACGATGGCGCATGCTCGAGGCAAAACCGCTGTATCATGTCGACCAACAATGGAAAGTTTGACGGCATCGCCATCTCGGTTGACGCTGTTTTGCGCTTTAGCAATACTTGAAACCGGCTTGAATGCCACACGTGCTAAAATGTCTTGTCCGGTGCTGATACCTCCAATGATGCCACCTGCATGGTTGCTTTTGGATTCACCCAAGCCCGTCCAAGCATCGTTGTTTTCAGACCCTTTACGGTCTGCAGCAGCAAATCCTGAACCAATTTCAACGCCCTTGACGGCATTGATGCTTCCCATGGCATGCATGATCAGTGCGCCCAGTTTATTGAATACCGGCTCACCCCATCCAGCAGGCACTCCCTTGACGACAACTGTGATGACACCACCTGCGCTATCACCCGTCTCTAACAAGGCAGCAACAGCATCAAGCATGGCATCACCCACGGCAACATCGGGACATCCACTCGGGTGCAATCGGGCATCCAAAAGAGAAACCTTCGCCTGATCGGGCAATGCAACACCGGCCATGCGAGACACATAGGCATTGATGGCTACACTTGAGCCTAGCAGTTGACTGGCAATGGCCCCACCAACGACACGGCAAGCCGTTTCTCTTGCAGAACTTCTGCCACCTCCTCGATGGTCTCTAAGCCCGTATTTCATCTCATAGCCATAATCTGCATGACCCGGGCGGTAGACGTCAGAAAGGTTGCCATAATCTTTGCTGGCTTGATCTTGATTGTGAATCACAAAGCCAATAGGGGTTCCGAGTGTCAATTGACGACCTGATGAATCGATGTCTGGATGCAGGCCACTCAAAATCTCAACAGAGTCGCTTTCCTTGCGTGCGCTGGCAACGACCCCGTGACCGGGTCGGCGTCGATCCAGGGCAGATTGAATCACTGACAAGGCTACAGGGACACCAGATGGCATGCCGTCAAGTATCCCACCTATGGCCTTTCCGTGGGATTCTCCAAAAGTGGTTAAGACCAAATGTTGACCAAATGCGTTGCCTGACATGCCTCAAAAATACGCCTTGACTATCTTCGCAGCATGCATACCCGATATATCAACCTGAAAGGCATCCTTTCTATCGAAGAAAACCCAAACATTCTCTACCATCAAGGCAAGGCTATGGACAATCCAAGCATCATCCATCACGCCTACCTGGAGATCGTGGATGGCTTGATTCATGACTTTGGCTCCATGGCAAACCTGCCTGTGCAAGCAGCTGAGCAAACCATTGATGCTGATGGGCAATGGATGCTTCCTGCCTTCATTGATTCACACACCCATTTACTCAGCGCAAAAGATCGTGTGGATGAATTTGAGATGCGCATGCGTGGCAAAAGCTATGAAGCGATTGCAAAGGCCGGTGGCGGCATCCTCAACTCTGCGAAGGCCATGGCTCAAGCCAGCGAATCAGACCTCATCAAAGGGCTGCTAGCCAAGCTTTCGGTGGCTAGAAAAACTGGCACCGCCGCGATTGAGATCAAGTCTGGCTACGGGTTGAGTGTAGATTCTGAATTGAAAATGCTTCGTGTGATTCAAGCGGTAAAAGAAGCTTCAATAATGCCAATTGCCGCAACCTTCCTAGGCGCCCATGCTGTCCCTGAAGGTTATTCCAGAGAAGCTTACATGGACTTGGTTATCGATGACATGCTGCCCATCATTGCCAAAGAAGGGCTAGCTGATTTCGTGGATATCTTTTGCGAAGATGGCTATTTCACCAATGAGGATTTGACCCGGTTAGCGTCAGCTGCGAGCCATTGGAATCTGCCACTTAAATCCCATGTCAACCAGTTCACATCCACTGGAGGCCTCCAAGCCTCACTGGCAAGCAACGCTTTGAGCGTGGATCATTTGGAGGTACTGACTGACCAAGACCTGAACGATCTAACAACCCATTTTCAGCAAGGCAAGACCTGCATGCCAGTGGCCCTTCCCCTTTGTTCGCTTTACTTGAAGATTCCCTATACGCCAGGGCGAAAAATCATTGATGCCAACCTGCCATTGGCCATCGCTTCCGATTGCAACCCGGGGTCTGCGCCATCAAGCAACCTATGCCTTGCGTGGGGTCTCGCTTGCCATCAAATGCAACTCACCCCCATGGAAGGGCTGACTGCAATTACGCTCAATGCAGCTGCATCATTGAATTGGAGCCATCGGATGGGATCCATTGCCAAGGGCAAGGAAGCTCACTTGATTCTGACCAAGGTGATGGAAAACCCCGCTGAGATACCCTACCAATTTGGTGACGTCCTTATCGAAGAGACTTTGATTCACGGTCGATCATGACACAAAAGCATGCATTAAGCTTGACGATTATCCTGGCGGGCATGTTCCTGTCAGCCACCATGGCAGAAGTTCAACCCGAGAAGACATGCCACATCACCGTTCAATTGACACAGCCAATCGATACAGATGACCGCATTCACATCACAGGGAACATTCCTTCACTTGGTGCCTGGAATGGCGTAGGTCAGGTCATGACGCAGGTTGACAGCCTCACCTGGACATGGGATGCCGTTCTTGATGCGCCAACATTCACCTACAAATTAACATTGGGTGATTGGTCAAATGAAGCCGATGTCATTGGCTTGCTAACGTCGCGAGACATGACCGGCTACAAAATCATGGATACCCTCATTCAGGTGCGAGGATTTGGCCCACCCACGCAACGACTGAACGGCAAGGTGACTGGTTACCTTCAAGTGCACCCATCGCCTGAAACCGATAGCATTCCTAGCCGGAACATGTGGGTCTGGCAACGCGACGCTTCAGTGCCCACTTCAGCTGTTGATGTGTTGTTAATGACAGATGGGCAGAATTGCTTTGACCCCAAATCAGCTGGGTTTGGCACAGATTGGGGTGTTGATGAGGCGTTGGACAGCTTGATGAGATTGAACCTTATCCCTGCAACCATCGTTATTGGCGTTGCGTGCGCAACAGATGGCGCACTCCGTCAAGAAGAGTATGGCGATGGCGCTCTAGGCCGTGCCACCATGAATTACTTTGCAACGGACTTGATAGAATGGGTTAAGGCCCGTTACACCATCAATCGTGTCTTCCTTGCAGGCTCAAGCATGGGTGGCTGCTTTGCCTTTCAATGCATGGCATGGAAGCCTGGCATGCTCTCTGGCGCCATTGCTATGTCACCCGCTGTTCACGTTGAGACAAGCAATAGCTTGGTTATTGATGCCCTTTCCCGATGGGAGGATGCAGGTTCCCCTTGGCCCGACACCCCATTCTACCTAGACAATGGTGGCATCGGGCTAGAATCAGACTTGCAGCCCGGGATTGACCGCCTGCTTAAACAACTGAAAATTTCTGCTGACAGCGAAAAAGTCCGATGGGTGCATGACCCTCAGGCACAGCACAATGAGTTGGCATGGAGGCGTCGCTTCCCTCAAGCCTACCTATGGCTAGCTAACACTGCCGATCAATCCACGCAAGGCTACTGATTGTCGCCAATGACCTCATGGCACTTTGCCACAATGGCGTCGCTTTGTGCATGAGCGGACGCTAGCAAAACTTCACCTCGCGAAGTCATCTCTGCCACAAAGGCCGCATCCTTACAATCCGCGCAATTAACACGGACATTAAGCCAAGCACCTTCCACTGCAGTTCTTGCACACAGTGCTGCAACAGCAGCATCCGTTACCGAATTTGGGTTGCCGCGTTCCACCATGTTGGAGGCCAGTGAAAAAATCTGCATGGCTGTCTGCATGACATCCAATGGCACCTCAATCGCATGCTTGGTGGCCGATTGGATGGCATTCAAGCGAAACGCTATCTCTTCATCTGTCCCTTTTGCTAGGCCAAATGCCTCCATGATTCGATTGAACGCTGCAGTGTCCTTGTCAACTTGCGATAACAATTGCTTCTGAATAGCCATGCCCTGTTCTGCATCCTTGGAAAAAACCTCCCATTGATCAGACCAACCCCTCTTATGTGCTGACAAATTGGCAACCATGGTTGCCAGTGAGGCACCTAGGGCGCCAGCATAGGCAGCGATGGATCCACCACCAGGCGCTGGAGACTCAGATGCTGTTTCATTGGCGAAATCTTTCAAGCTCATGCTTACCAAGTTGGTTTCACCCGCATCTGCCAATTGGTATTCAATGATTCGTTTGGCCGGATCAAAGGGACCCAATTCATCCAAGCCCATGCTTTTGATCGCAATCTTGATGATTTCAGCATCAGATACCCCTGAGGAACGCTTTTGTTTGGCTAAAAAATGCTTGCCTGCATCCAGCATGGCCTGCAAGGGGACCAACCCTATCAATTCAGACCCTGTCACACGCAATCCTCGGCGCTCAGCTGACTGACAAGTGGCCTCAAATGCCACGTGCATGGATGTGACTGAAATATCTGTCAGGTTGTAAGAGATCTGAGCAACCCCATACTCCTCAATGAACCAACCAATGCCTTTGACACAGGGCAATTCACCTGGAACATTCACTGGATTGCCTTGTGCATCCTTGACGATTTTACCTGTCAAGCTTCCACCCTCTCGCTTCACGCGTCCCCGTTCGCGTATATCAAAGGCGATGGCATTGGCCCAGCGGGTAGACGTGGTGTTCAAATTGATGTTATAAGCAACCAAAAAGTTGCGTGCTGACACGGCTGTGGCACCCGTTTTTACCCATGCATCGCCCGACACATCACCAAAGTCGGGCTGCCATGCAGAATCTTGAAATTTTGCTGCCAAACCCTCGTACTCTCCGCTCCGGCAATTGGCCAAATTTTTGCGCTTGGCTTCCTTTGCTGCAGATTCATAGAAATACCCAGGGATACCCAGTTCGCGACCAATTCGCTCCCCTAAGGCATGCGCATAAGGCACAACGTCCTCCAGGGTCATGCCGGCGACAGGAACCAAAGGGCAGACATCGGTTGCACCCATGCGAGGGTGAGCGCCTGTTTGTTTACTCATGTCAATCAACTCACTGGCTTTTTTTACCAGCAAGAACGCTGCCTCAATCACTGCTGAAGGTTCTCCAGCAAAAGTGATGACAGTGCGATTCGTGGCTGCCCCAGCGTCCACATCCAGTAGCTTCACACCATCTACACCATGAACCACTGAAGTAACTGCATCAATGATGCTTTGGTCTCTGCCTTCTGAGATGTTAGGGACACATTCAAGTATTTGCTGCATGATGAGGGTTTTAGTTCAACAAAGATGCGTCACAATGGACGCAAATTGGCATGGCATTGTGCCATTCTGTCAGTCATTTTCAACAGTTGATGCGATGGCACACACCTTGTTGAATGCATGACCAAGATTAACCATTACAAACCCTACCATGTCAAAAGGTAAAATCAACGTATCGGCGGACAACATTTTCCCCATCATTAAAAAATTCCTATACAGTGACCATGAGATTTTTCTCCGGGAACTGATTTCCAATGCAGTGGATGCCACGCAAAAACTGAAAACCCTTTCTAACTTGGGAGAGATCAAGGGAGAGCTTGGAGACTTGACCATTCAAGTGATTGTGGACAAGAAGAAAAATCAACTTCGCGTCATTGACAATGGCATTGGCATGACCAGCGATGATGTGAAGAAATACATCAATGACTTGGCCTTTTCTGGTGCCACTGAGTTTGTGAAAAAGTATGAAGACAGCGTAGATGCCAGCACCTTGATTGGCAACTTTGGTCTAGGATTTTATTCCAGCTTCATGGTCTCTGACACTGTTGAAATCAAGACACGAAGCTGGCAGGCTGAAGAGAAAGACGGTGCCCATTGGACCTGTGACGGCTCACCCAACTATGAGCTCAAAAAGGCCAGCATCAAGGCAAGGGGCACTGAGATTATCCTCAACATTGATGAGGACAGCAAGGAGTTCTTGGAGGATTACAGAATCAAGGAACTTTTGAAAAAGTATGCCCGATTCATGAGCATTCCCATCCAATGTGGTGAGCGCGATGAGCAGGTCAATGAAGCCAAAGAAGGTGAAGATGCTAAATACCAAACCGTCAAGGTGCCGGATATCATCAATGAGAATGAGCCCGCATGGACCAAGTCACCCTCTGAGCTAAGCGATGAGGAGTACAAGGTGTTTTACAAGGCCCTGTACCCCCTAAGCTTTGAAGAGCCACTCTTTCATATTCATTTGAATGTGGATTACCCCTTTGATTTGACGGGCATTTTGTTCTTCCCTAAGATCAAGCCTAACATGGACATGCAGAAGAGCAAGATTCAGCTTTTTCAAAGCCAAGTCTTTGTCACGGACAACGTGGAGGGGATTGTTCCTGAATTTCTAACCATGCTCCATGGTGTGATTGATTCCAAGGACATCCCTTTGAATGTCAGCAGAAGCTATTTGCAAGCGGACAGCAGCGTGAAAAAAATTGGGGGTCACATCACCAAAAAAGTGGCTGACAAATTGGCGAGCATGCTGAAGAATGACCGAGAGGACTTTGAGGAAAAATTCAAGGACATCTCACTGATCATCGATTATGGCATGGTCACGGATGAGAAATTCTTTGAGAAGGCGCGCAAATTCACCTTGGTGCAAAGCGCCGTTGACAGCAAATCCTTCACCTTGGATGAGTACTTGGAGAAAATTGCCACACTACAAACTGACAAGGATGGCAACAAGGTGATCTTGTACGCTTCTGACGCCAAGGCGCAACACAGCTACATCAAGCAGGCTGAGAAGCAGGGCTATGACGTCATCACATTGGACTCGCCCATCTCTGGTCACTGGATTCAAAAAATTGAACAAGTTGAGGAGAAGGTAAAGTTTGCCCGCATTGACAGTGACATGATTGACAAGCTCATCCCAAAGGATGGCGAAACAACCTCGAAGCTGTCGGACAAGGAGTCAGATAGCCTCAAGGGCATGATCGAGTCTTCTGTCGATGACAAGAGCTACACCATCCGAATTGAAGCCTTGGATAGCGATGATGCACCCATCATGGTTACCGTACCCGAGTTCATGCGTCGCATGAAGGAGATGAGCGCTAGCGGCGGAGGCGGCTTCATGGCTATGGGCGACATGCCTGATGCGTATGATGTCGTTGTCAATGGCAATCACCCACTTGCAGCTAAGATCATCAAGGCAAAAGATACTGATCGGGGTGCTTTGATTGGTCAAGCCATGGATCTCGCCTTATTGCAGCAAGGCTTGTTGACCGGTGAGAAACTCACCGCCTTTATAAACAAGCAGGTGAGCGGCTTGGTTTAAGCTTTCACGCAAACCACAACAAGGGCTACCTCATTGTGAGGTGGCCTTTGTTATTTAAAGGAATCGCCTATAGCCTGATACAGGAGATACTTTGGCCTGATGACCTGTCGGTAACGTTGGTAGGCAGGGTCATCGGTCCATGACTGGTAAATATTTGACAAATCCACACCGGACTGCAGCAGTTGACGGAGGTTGTCTGAGCCATAGCGCAAGGCTAAGCTCTGGCCTGACTGAAGGAAGAAATCATCCACCAACCCAACAGACAC
>TARA_B110000240_G_scaffold30010_1_pt1 | contig 20152 bp, 19 predicted proteins | sample TARA_B110000240 | Tara Oceans TARA_B110000240 (sample SAMEA4397611) | marine metagenome | biome: Polar Biome; feature: [DCM] deep chlorophyll maximum layer (ENVO:01000326); material: water (ENVO:00002006), including particulate matter (ENVO:01000060) such as... | depth 17 m | reverse complement strand
TTAGAATTGATTTTGAGGAGTTACCAAAAAAGTTAAAGTTTATCCATTTAACAATTGATTCAAAGCATAATAATTTCCAGTATTTCATATTTTAGTTATTTTCATTTTCATCACAAATACCATCTCCATCTGAATCATTATAACACTCACAATAACAATCTTCTAATATTTGACAATTATCTTCATCGACAGTTGTAATAAAAACAGTAAATGTATTTGTGTCAATAAAAGAACACTCACAATCAACAATAATAGTGTCCATCACTTCACATTTTTTTTCACAACTATAAAAAAAGATAAGTGTTAAAAATAAAAATATAAACTGTTTCATAACTCAAATATACTAAATAATAAAGATTCATAATTCATTATATCTTTCACAACAGTTTCGAATTTTCTATTTATTCTCCTTTCTCTAATTTTTCAATGCTTTTAGATTTAACAAAACATAATATTTTAGAGTCTCATTATTGTTTATCTTTGTCCTAAATAACATATTTGATGCTTAACAAAATTGATCATTTTCACCAATTAGTTTTTTCTAAAAGAAATTTTGATAATTTTGAAAAACTTATTCTTTATTTTTCTGTTGCTGGATTTTTAATACACTTATCTTTAGTTTTTTTAAATTTAAAGTATGAAATAAATTATTTTGCCGGACTTGATAGCTTATTGTCTAACCCTATTTCAGCACTTTACACCCCATTTTCTTTCATATTAGTTTATGAAGCTTTTTTACTTATCTATTATTTCCCGCGATCCTTCACAACTTCTATAGCAAAAGAATATGAAATCATTTCACTTGTTTTGATCAGAAATATTTTTGAAGATATTCCTCAATTAGATGTAAAATTAGGAATATTCAACCAACAAAGTTTATTATTGTTATATGATTTAATTGCGATCCTAATTATATTTTTTCTAATATATTTATTTAAAAAAACTATTAAAAGTATTCCCAAAAGAGAAGCCAATAAAAATTTAACGCGTTTTATTTCTTATAAAAAAATCCTAAGTATTGTTTTAGTTCCTATACTTTTATTTTTGTGTTGTTCAAATTTATTTGATTGGACTTATTCTGTTTTTATAAATGATGAAATCATAAAAAATATTAATGCAGTTTTTTTTATTGACTTTTTTACTATTTTAATATTAGTAGATGTATTTATTTTATTGTTATCCTTTAAATATACCGATATATATCATCAAATAATAAGAAATACAGGCTTTATCATTTCAACTATTCTATTACGTCTATCTTTCAGTGTAGATGGTCTATCTAGTATAATCCTTTTAATAGCAGGTGTTTTATTTGGTTTAATAATTTTAAGAATTTATCGTCTTTCAGAAATAAATTTATAGTAATTCATTAATGATTTCATGTCTTTTATTTTGTTTAAATATCTTTTTAATTAGTTGCTAGATTATTTTTTTACCTATAAATTTGCAGAAAAATAATGTTAAACTTTTATAAATTAAATAAAAAAATGAAAATATTAAATCAAATTACAATAGCAATATTTAGTGTAGTCTTATTATCTAGCTGTGGCTCAGATGCTCCTAAACAAGAAGTTGAAACAAAAGTTGAAATTTTAGCTGAAAAAGTTTGGGAAGAGATTGAGGTAAGCGCTTTAGGAAATACAATGATGGAAATGAAATATAGCGTTGAAAATATTACAGTTCAAGAAGGGGCTTGGGTTAGAATTATCTTAAAGAACGAAGGTGTTGATGCAGCTATGGTACATAATATCTTATTTGTGAACTTTGGTAAGAGAAAAGACGTTGCTTTAAAAGCTAATGAAGTTGGGCCTGATGCAGACTTTATTCCAAGTCATTCTGAGCTTATTGCAGCATCTGGTCTTGCTTTGCCAGGAGAGACAGTTACTCTAGAGTTTGAAGCACCAAAAAAAGGTAATTATGAGTTTTTCTGTAGTTACCCAGGGCATGCAGATGTGATGAAAGGATATTTGTTTGTTAAGTAGAGATATATACATGTCTTTAAAAAAGGGTCACATTTATGTGGCCCTTTTTTTATGAATCTCCCTCTTTTATAAAAACCCCGTCTATCATTTTTCCTTTACGATCTTTAATATCATCCCAAGCTTTTTGCATACATTCTTCAAGTTTTAAATTATTTCTAGTAGCTATGTTTATAAGGACTACTATCATATCTCCTATATCATCCGAAACATCTTTTCCTTTGCATATATTGTCGCTTAGTTCTCCTGCTTCTTGAATTAATTTGCAAAATTGATCTTTATCAGTTGCACCTTCGATTAGATTTCTATTGTGGTGCCAATCAGTAATATTTTTTACAAGTTCTTCCATTATTTAGTCTTTTAATTTATTATAAAAATACATTTTTTTTAAATATATACACATGTTTATTTTAATTTTATTATATAATGAATTTAAAATATTTTTCTATAAATTTATAGCTTTATATTAATAGATGAAAATAGAAAAAAAATATTTTAATAAGTTACCAGAGTCTTATCAGGTAATTTTAAAAAATAACATCAAAATTAATTCATTAATAGATGTGAAAGTAAAAGAAATTAATAAATATAAAAACAAAATTTTTAATCTCAACACTGAATTAAATTCTATTCTTAATAAAAGAGACAGTTTAAATAACAAACTACTTTTTATTGAAAGAAATTATATTCCTAAAATATATTTCAAAACATATTTTAAGAAAAGTAATCCAAATATTTTTTCACACATTGTAATTAAATATTTAAACAAGAGTAAAACAGTTTATTTTGGAAAGATTGATGATTTGATCATCTGCTTTTTAATTTATTTCCCAGCTCTAAACGCAGGTAATTTTAAAAAAATTATAATACCAATGCTTAGTTCTCTTATTATAGATGATTTATTACACATAAAGACTGAGGCTAATTTTATTAAGAAAAAATATAGTTCAATATATTTTAAGGAGCTTTTGTCAAATCATCTAAATATGAGTTCACAAGAAAAGAATCATAAAGTTTCTTTTTCTGATTATCTCAAATCGTTAAAATAGTTTATTTACTTGTCCTCCTGGATATTACCAATTATAAATCCTACAAAGGATAAAAACATCGATAGGGGCAGGCTTCCCTTTAGTAGATCTTGCACACTTCTGTCCATATGATCGTATCCTAATGTCCTGCAAGCACTTATTGTTATAATAAATCCTAAGCTAAAACCAATTATTGAATATAAATATTGTTTTTTCATGAATATTAAGTTTTTCTTTATTCTAACTTAAGCAAATATATAAAAACCAATTTAATTTATCTTCATTAATCTGAAAATCAATGTTTTAATGATTTAAAACCTCTTTGGCTTTCTCTATGTAATTATCTTGCAAATGAAGTATATTATAAAATGCTTCATTACCAAACAAGTTTCTCCAAACTCTCGATTGAATTTGAGTCAGAATGTATTTTTCTTCTTTTTGATCTAGTGATTGCTTTTTTTCTCCCCAAACTTCATCAATATATTTATTGAAACTATTTAGTATTAAGTTTCGTTCTTTATTATTAAATTCCTTAGATAGTAAGTTATTAGCAGTATCCTTATTGTCTATTATTCTCGATTTGTGTTTTTCACTATATAATAATGAAAAATCAGAGATCCATCCTTTTGAAAATATATAATTAATCTTCCTAAAACTTAAAGATGTGTCTCTATTAACAATAAAATCAGGATTTATTCCTCCGCCTCCATATACAGTGCGTCCTAACCTTGTCTTAAACTTTAATGAATCTGGGATAATTGAATCGACTCTTTGGTATTGTTCCATAAAATAATTCTTATTACTTATCCCGTATTCTTTCTGTATACACCGTCCTGCTGGAGTGAAATACCTTTGAGTTGTTAGCCTAATAGCTGAACCATCTTTAAGATTAATCTCTTCTTGTACAAGTCCTTTTCCAAAGGATCTCCTTCCGATCACAATACCTCTATCATTATCTTGAATTGCTCCTGCTACTATTTCTGATGCTGACGCCGAACCTTCGTTAATTAGTATGACTAAATTAGTCTCTTTTAAACTACTTTTAGATGTTGCTATAATCTCATTTTTTTCTCTATTCCTTCCTTCTGTAAATACAATTAGCTCTCCTTTCTCTAGAAATATATCGCATATGGATGCAGCTGCATTTAAGTATCCTCCAGGATTGTCTCGAAAGTCTAGAATTAAATTTTTTAGATTATGGTCATTTAGTTTATCTAAAGCATTTTTAAATTCTCTTACAGTTGTCGCAGAGAATCTGTTAATTTTAATGTATCCAGTGATTGAGTCTATCATGAGAGAAACATCTACGCTGAAAATTGGGATTTTCTCTCTTTTGATATTATAATTGATTAATTCTTCCACTCCTCTTCTTTTAATATCTACTGATACACTAGTATTTTTTTTACCTCTTAGGTTTTTAATTACATCTGAATTTTCAAAACCAATAAAAACTTTATCATCAATATTTACAATTCTATCCCCTGATATTATACCTAGTCTCTCTGAAGGTCCATTAGAGATTGGTGAGATAACCACTATGGTGTCTTTAATGATATTAAATTCTATTCCAATGCCACTAAACTCTCCAGACATACTTTCATTTACCGTCTGATATTCTTTTTTTGAAATATATGTAGTGTGTGGGTCAAGCTTCTTTAAAATTGACTCAATGATTTCATCTTCAAATGTTATTTGAATAGAATCAACATAATGATCCTCAATTAACATTAAAATATTGTCCACTTTTGATTTCTTAATCTCTTTTTTTGAAGAATTTGTATCTATTTTTCCAATAAGAATTCCAATGATTATAAGAATTGAGATATATATAGGTTGAAGATTATTTTTAATCAATTTAAAAGTGTTTTGTCAAAATGTTTAATAGTAACGCCTGCTTTTTTTAAAAATTTCAGACCGGTAGTGTCTTTGTATTCAGTTAAATAGACTAATCTTTTAATGCCTGATTGATGAATTAATTTACTACAAGCTTTACATGGAGACATTGTTAAATAAAGTGTGGAGTCTTTACAGTTGTGATTAGATCCAGCAATTTTTAAAATAGCATTTGCTTCTGCATGTAAAACATACCAATGTGTCAAATTATTTTCGTCTTCACAGCAATTATCGAATCCTGATGGAGTCCCATTGTATCCATCTGAAATAATCATTCTGTCTTTAACTACAATTGCACCAACTTGTCTTCTATTGCAATAAGATAGCTTAGACCATTCTAATGCTAATCTTAAATAAGCTGCATCATACCTGTTATTATTCATAGAAAAATTATTTTTTGTGCCCAGAGCCGGGATCGAACCGGCACGAGTTTAAACTCATTGGTGTTTGAGACCAACGCGTCTACCAATTCCGCCACCTGGGCCTAAAATACTTACTGCAAAAATATAACTTTAACATAACTATTTTCTGTATTTATTTGAATTTTTAAAAACATATAGATATTAGATAGAAAGTTATTATATTTGCTCCCCTTTTAAATGAAAAAATGGAACGACAATTTAAAATATTTTCAGCTAGAGCTTCAATAAAAATTGCAACAAAGATTTGTAAGTATTTAGATGTAAAATTAGGTAATAATACTATAATAGAATTCAGTGATGGTGAAATTGAACCTTCTTATGATGAGTCAATTAGGGGGGCTGATATTTTTATAGTTCAGTCTACTATGCCTCCAGCTGATAATCTTATGGAATTATTACTAATGATTGATGCAGCTCGTAGAGCATCTGCATATAAAATAAATGTTGTTATCCCATATTTTGGATATGCTCGTCAGGATAAAAAAGGTAAACCTAGAGTTCCGATAGGAGCTAAATTAATTGCAAACTTATTATCTTCAGCTGGAGTAGATAGAATCTTAACAATGGATTTACATGCTGATCAAATTCAAGGATTCTTTGATTTTCCTGTTGATCATTTATATTCATCCACACTATTTATTCCATATATTCAATCACTAAATCTTCCTAATTTAACAATAGCTTCTCCTGATATGGGCGGTTCAAATAGAGCAAATACATATGCTAGATTTTTAAATGCTGAGGTAGTTATCTGTTATAAGCATAGAGAAAAGCCAAATGAAATTGGAAAAATGTTAGCTATTGGTGATGTTACAAATAGAGATATTGTTTTAGTTGATGATATGATAGATACTGCTGGCACATTAACTAAAGCTGCAGATTTGATGTTAAGTATGGGAGCTAATAGTGTTAGAGCAGTTTGTACGCATGCTGTTTTCTCAGGAGAAGCCTATAAAAGAATTGAAAATTCAGCTCTAATTGAGATTGCTGTTACAGATACTATCCCAAAGAATCATGTAGGTAAAAAAATTAAAGAAATTAGTGTGTCAGAAATATTTGCAAGTTCTATAAAGGCTGTTTTAGAGCATAGATCAATTTCTGAGTACTTTATACAATAAATAACCAAATTAAATTAAAATAATGAAATCACTAGCAATTAGCGCAAAAACAAGAGAAAATGTTGGAAAATCAGATTCGAAGGCGTTAAGAAATCAGGGTAAAGTTCCATGTGTGCTTTACGGGGGAGAAAAGCAGGTGAGTTTTTATGCTCATGAAAATGACTTTAGAAAACTTGTATATACTTCAGATGTATTTCTTGTCGAATTAGATATTGATGGAAAAAAATATTCAGCAATAATGCAGGATATTCAATTTCATCCTGTTACAGATAAAATTTTACATATTGATTTTCTTCAAGTATTTGAAGATAAACAAATTACAATCTCAATCCCTGTTAAACTAAGCGGGATGTCAGTTGGTGTAAAAAATGGAGGGAATCTTATGCACAGAAGAAAATCAATAATTACAAAAGCATTGCCATCAAAATTACCTGATGCAATAAATATTGATATTACTGATTTAACTATTGGTGACTCAATTTATATTAAGGACCTACGTTCTGATGATTATCAATTCTTAGCTTCAGATAACTCAGTTGTTGTTGGAGTGAAAACTGCAAGAAACGCTATTGAAGATGAAGAAGCAGAAGCTGCAGCAGCAGAAGGAGAGGAAGGAGCAGAAGGAGCAGAAGCAGCAGAAGGGGCAGAAGGAGCAACTGAAGAAAATAAAGGTTCATAATCTTGAAATACTTAATCGTTGGATTAGGTAACCCTGGTGATGAGTATGAAAACACTCGTCACAACATAGGATTTAAAGTTTTAAATGGGTTACTCAATAATGGTGATAAGTTTACTAACTGTAAGCACGGTTCTTTATTTGAATTTAATTATAAATCGAGAAAATTATTATTACTCAAGCCTGATACATTTATGAATTTAAGTGGAAAAGCTGTTAACTATTGGTTGCAAAAGGAAAAAATATCAATAGAAAACTTATTAGTAGTTACTGATGATTTATCCTTAAATTTTTCTTCTTTACGATTAAGATCTAAGGGATCAGACGGTGGGCATAATGGTTTGAAAAATATTAATGATATGCTTCAAACTATTAAGTATCCTAGGCTAAGAATAGGTATTGGAAATGAGTTTTCTCAAGGAAGGCAAACTGATTATGTTTTAGGTACTTGGTCAGAATCTGAAAATAGTGGTCTCCAGCAACTAATAAATGATTCTTGTGAGGTTATTAAATCATTCTGTTCAATAGGAATTGATTATACAATGAGTAATTTAAACAGAAATAAATAGCAGCTAATTTGTTTTATATTACTTAATGTATATTTTTGTGCTTTAATTAAAAAAGGTATCGTGGCCGAGCGGTTAGGCAGTGGTCTGCAACACCATCTACAGCGGTTCGAATCCGCTCGATACCTCAAAATGCCTGCTATAATGCGGGCATTTTTTTATATTTTAGTAAAAAATTATTTAATGTTAAGATTTTTATTTTTTTCTTCGCTATTGCTTTATTGCCTTCCAAGCTATAGTCAGTGTAATTATGTTATTAATAATATTGAGCATGTTAATTGTAATAGTGATAGTACTGGCTCTATAGATATTTCTATTTTTAACACTACTAGTGTCATAAGCTGGTCATCGAATAATAGTTTTTTAGCATCCTCTTCAAATATTTCCTCATTATTTGCAGGTAAATATTTTTTGCAAATTTCTGATAATACAGGATGTGTATCTTATGATACTGTTTTTATAGAAGAAACTTTTGCTATTACAACGGAATTTGACTTAACAGGTTTATGCGATATAGATGACAGTGCTAATGTATTTGCAAATATATTTGGCGGCACACCTCCTTACAATAAGCTTTGGTCTACAGGAGACACTTCACTTTTTCTTTTAAATACACCCTCTAATTCATCTCCATACACATTAAACATCACAGATATTAATGGATGTATTTCGTCTCAATTACTTGAAATCAAGCCAGTTTCTAAGATGGTTAGTTTCATGTCAAGTAAAAATGTAATTTGTAAAGATGATTTTAATGGACATGCTAGCGCTTATGTTACCAACGGTACACCACCATATCGCTTTATTTGGAATGAAGATATTACAAATATTATTTTAAATAATAATTTTTCAAAAATTACAAACCTATCTCCTAATCTTTATAATGTTAAGATAATTGATAATAACAAATGCGAGCACTATGATAGCGTAGAAATAAATTATAACCCAAAAATATGTTTAGATCCAAAAAAAGTTTTTTCTCCAAATAATGATGGTATTAATGATATTTGGATAATAGAGAATATTAATATTTATCCCAACGCTTTAATTGAGATCTACTCCAAAAATGGTTCTCAGGTTTTTCGCAGAAGAAATTATTTAAATTCATATGAAAACTCTTTTATCGGTTTAGACTATAAAGGTAACACTCTGCCTTCTGGAACCTACTTTTATATTATTAGTTTGACAGAAAAAAATGAAGTATTTAAGGGCTCTTTAACAATTATAAGATAATGAAATACTTAATTCTTTTAATTATAATGTCTTTTGGGTGCGTTGTAGTTGCTCAGCAACAAATTAAATTTGAACAATTCTTTATAAATGATGTGATATATAACCCTGCAATTTCTGGAAGTAAATCTTTTAATCCTTTAGTGATTCAGTCAAGGCAGCAATGGGTTGGTTTTGATGATGCTCCATTTTCAACATCTATCTCTTATCACAAGTCCATGTATGATAATACTGCTTTGGGAATGAATATTAATATTGAAAAAAGTTACCCTTCTACTCAAGCAAATTTAAACCTTAATTATGCATATCATATTCCTCTTAATTCTAATAATACATTTATATCATTTGGTGTAGGGCCAAAAGTTATGTTCTATTCTTTAAATTTTAGTAATGATGATTTACCTACTTTAAACGACCCAGCTTTTAACGAAAATACATATACTAAACTTTTAGTTGATATTTCTACTGGTATATATCTGTACTCAGAAAGATTCTCATTAGGCTTTTCTTCTTTAAATATCCTTCAATCATCTTTTAAAGGAGAAATATTTACAAATTCTCTTAATCAAGGATTTAGTACTAGTTTTGGAGATAACAGGGAGGTTAGACACTATTATATTAATGGATCTTACAAATTTAATGTCATAAATAATGACTGGGAATTTGAGCCATCAATTTTAATTTCTAAAGCTGAGACGCAGATTACTACATTTAGAATAGCGCCAAGAATTATTTTTTTAGAAGATCATTGGGCTTTTTTAAGCATATGTAATAACGGTACTGCTGCATGTGGTGTTGGTTTTAAAGCTAATAATTTACATTTTGGATATAGCTATGGACAACAATTTAACGGAGAAATAACAAATTATAATTTTGGCTCTCATGAGCTAACTCTGACCTTTAAATTATTTTCATATAATCAAAATCAAAAGAATTCTTTCTGGTATTAATACTATGCAAAAGATTGAACATATAGGAATAGTTGTGAATAATATTGATGAGGCAAACAATATATTTGAGAAAATTATAGGCAAAAAAAATTATAAGCAAGAGCATGTCATTTCTGAAGATGTTTCAACTTCTTTTTTTAAATTAGGGGAGTCTAAAATTGAACTTATAGCTTCTAAGAAGACTGACCATACAATAAATAAATATTTAAAAAAAAATAGTAATGCCCTACACCATATTGCTATTAGAGTTGATAATATTATTAGCGAAATGGATAGAATCTCTAAGTTAGGAATTAGAATTTTAAATGAAACACCTAAAAAAGGAGCAGATAATATGTTAATTTGTTTTCTACACCCAAAAGATACTTGTGGTGTTCTTATTGAATTATGTCAGGAAATAAATTAATTATATCTTCATTATCTCTTAGATGATAACAATTAATTTTTAATTCTTTTGCAGCTTGTATGTGTTGAGGGCTGTCATCTATAAATAAAACATTATCACCATTAATATTGTTATCAGAAAGGACCTTTAAAAATATATCATGATTGGGTTTTCTCATTCCAATTTCATGAGATAAATAGATTTTTTCAAATAGATTATAAAATTCATGCCATTTTCTTTTTCCCATGCTTTTTATTATTTCATCTATATGAATTTTATTGGTATTTGAAAGTAGTATCAATTTATATTTTCTTGATAATTCCATTAATAGATTTATTCTATTTTGAGGAATATTTCCTAGCATCTTATTCCAGGCTTTAATAATAGAAAGATCGGCGCAATCTTTTGTTTGTTTTTGAATCTGACTAATAAAATAAGATTTTTCCACTTTTCCAGTTTCTAAATCTTCAAAAAGTTTATTCTGTATTTCTTTTGAATATAGTTCATTAGCATTTTCAACCCCTAAATCTTCAAATGCGCTTATTGTTGCGAGATAGTCAATATTTATAATTACTGCACCAAAATCAAAAATTAAATGTGTTATTTTTTTCATCTTGCAAATGTTGCGAAAAGTAAAACAATTTGATAGTTTTGCACAACCTTTTTTTAAAGGGGGCCCATAGCTCAGCTGGTTAGAGCACTTGACTCATAATCAAGGGGTCGCAGGTTCAAGCCCTGCTGGGCCCACTCATATAAAACCTCAATATCTTTTAATTTATTGAGGTTTTGTATTTTATTTTCATCATAAAATTAGTCATTAAAATATTTTTATATTTATCTTAGCCTTATACAAATTCTTATGGGTGATTTTCTTTCTTTTTGGCAAAAATTAATTAATAATAAAACTCTTCTTGTTTTATTATTATTGGTAGCTATTCTTATTATCTCTTTATTTTACCAGAATGATAGTATGAAAAAACAAATGGATTTAAAAATTCAGTTTATAGAGCAGAAGAATATTTTGCGTAATGAATTAGATGACCTTATAGATGAGCATGATGAGCTTTTGGATGAATATGGTGATCTTAATAATCAATTATTTAAAAATGATTCTGTAATTAAGAATCAAATTTTAGAAATTAAAAATTTAATTGAAACCAATCAAGATCTCAAACAGGCTAAAGAGATTACTAATAGGAATCTTAAAGAAGCTCGGATTAAAATAGAGAACCTTAAAAGAATCTCTAAAAAATATTTAGCAGATATAGATTCTCTATTTTTTGTTAATGAGAGATTGACTACTGAAAAAGACAGTGTTATAAAGGTTAATAAGAATATTAATTGGAAAAATTATAAGCTTAATAAAAAGAATATACAACTCTCTGAAAAGGTAGATATGGGTTCAGTTTTAGAGATTTTTGATATAACAGTTGAGGCTTTTAGATATCGAGTAACAGGAAAAGAAGTGCAGACCCGCTCAGCTGAGAAGACACAAACATTACGATCTTGCTTTACTATTTCAGCTAATCAAATTGCAATTGCAGAGAATAAGATAATTCAATTACAGTTTATAAACCCTCGAGGAGATGTCTTAGTTTTAAATGATTCTATTTCATCTGATTCAGCTAATATTTACTCAATAACCCACAATGTACTTTATGAAAATAAAGAAATATTTATGTGTTTAGATTTTGAAAGAAATAAAATGTTAATAGAAGGCAATTATTCTCTAAAATTATTTATTAGTGATATTTTTCTTTCTGAAGTTAAATTTAATTTAAGATAATTCTTATGGCTATAATTTTAACTTATAATATTAATGGAATTCGTGCTGCTATTAAAAAAGATTTGCCAAATTGGATTGCAAGTACTGGCGCTGATATTGTTTGTCTACAAGAGATTAAAGCAAAAGAACATCAATTTGATTCAGAAATATTTAAAGAACTTGGCTATTATTCCTATGTAAACCCAGCTGAAAAGCCTGGATATAGTGGTGTAGCTGTATTAGCTAAAAAACAACCTAATCATGTAGAGTATGGTTGTGGTATTTCAAAGATTGATTTTGAAGGTAGAGTTATTAGATTAGATTATGATAATTTTTCTGTTTTAAGTGTTTACTTTCCATCTGGAAGTAGTGGAGAGCTAAGACAATCTTTTAAAATTGAATTCCTCGGATTATTTTATGATTATATTAATAATTTAAAATCTATTTTTCCAAATTTAATAATAGCTGGAGATTATAATATTTGTCATAAAGCTATTGATATTCATAATCCAAAAAGAAATAATAATACATCAGGCTTTTTAATTGAGGAAAGAGAATGGCTTACTACATTTATAGAAGCTGGATTTACAGACTCATTTAGAGTTTTTAATAAAGAACCACATAATTATTCTTGGTGGAGTTACAGGGCAAATGCAAGAGTAAAAAATTTAGGTTGGAGAATTGATTATATAATGATTTCAAATAGTTTATTAGATTCTTTAAAAAGGTCATTAATTTTATCTAAAGCTATACATTCTGATCACTGCCCAGTTCTAATTGAGATTGAGGATTAGTTTTAATATATTTGTAAAATATTTATAAAAATGGTACAAACAGCGGAGAGAAGCTCTCATTTAGACCCTTCTGAGAATGTAATTTTTCAAAGACATATGATAGCTTATAATGAGGCTTCTAAAATTATAAGCGGCACTGTTTTAGAGATTGGCTGCGGAGAAGGGTATGGTATTCCTATACTTGCAGCTCAAGCACAAAAATATATTGCTGTCGATAAGTATCAAACTAATATTGATAGTTCATTGATGGATAAGTTTAATATAGAATTTCATCAAATTGAGATTCCGCCTTTGACAGATATTGCATCTAATTCAATTGATTATGTTGTTACCTTCCAGGTTATTGAGCATATACAAAATGATGACTTATTTTTAAAAGAAATATTTAGAGTGTTAAGAAAAGGAGGTAAACTATTATTAACTACTCCAAATAAATTAATGTCTCTTTCAAGAAACCCATGGCATATTAGAGAATATACTCCGTCAGAAATGGAAAATACTTTAAAGAAATCATTTACAAGTTTTGTGATAAAAGGGGTTTATGGAAAAGATAAAGTTATTCAGTATTATCAAAAGAATAAGGTGTCTATTAAGAAAATTACTCGTTTTGACATTTTTAACCTACAGTACTTATTACCAAGATGGGCATTACAGATTCCTTATGATTTTTTAAATAGAATAAATAGAAGGAAATTAGAATCAAATAATAATGATATTGTTAGTTCAGTTAGTGTTGATGATTACTATATAAAAGAAGACACAGAAAACTGTTTAGATTATTTTTGTATTGCTACCAAGTAGAGGAGAAATTATAACCTTTATTTTGTATCTCAATTAATATTTCTTCAAGCTTTTTAGAAAGATTGCTAAAGCTTTTGGCGTTATTATGAAAAACAATTATTGAACCTTTTTCTATATTATTAATTACATTATTTTTCATATTGAGAGAGTTGTTTTTAATAAAATCCCAACTAAAGATATCCCACATAATAATTTTAAATTTCTTTCTCAAGAACCAAATCTGCGGTAAGCTCATTCTTCCAAATGGTGGTCTATATAAATTAAGATTATTTATTTTAATTTCATTTTTAAATATATCATTATAATAAATTTTATTACTTGTCATATATCCGTCAAGATGTGAGTAGGAATGGTTCCCAATTATATGTCCTTTTTCAATTATACTTTTAGTAAGGCTTGGGTGCTTTTCAATCTCTCTTCCAATTAAAAAAAATGTGGCTTTAATATTTAATTTTTCTAAAATAGAAAGAATAAGAGGTGTGGTTTTTTCATCTGGACCATCATCAAAAGTTAACCAAACCTCTTTTTTTTTTGTTTGTATTTTCCAAATTAAACTAGGAAATAGTTTTGAAAGTATTTTTGGTGTTTTTACAAACAAAACCTAACTATTGAAGTGCATAAAAGTCTTCAAGAAAAGTGTTAATTCTAAATGTTTCGTAATCAATTTCTTCATTAACTTGATCTTTAGTTTTGAAATATTTATCATTATCTTCAAAATAGTCAAATTTACTGTCTGTCAGCTGATGTACTTGAACAACTCTAGACAAACTACCAAGCACTTGTCCACAGATATTTAGGTTTTGTTTTAAGCCGCTACCTGACTTAAATTCAGCTAAATAGTTGTATTCAGTTAAATAATCATCAATCATTAAACTTAGTAATCTATTTGCTTCTGTTTTTTGATCAAGTCTGTAATATAGATCTATAATTGGAATTGCAAAATAACTTAGATTAACAACTTCTCTGGGGAACTCTTCAACGCATTTGTTTAAAACTATAATAGCTTGATCATTTTTCCTCTCCTCAATAAGTTTTTCGGCCAACCTTGCGTAATTATTTCTATAGTTCATAATCATGCGCGTATTGGTTTCATCAAAGTAGATTTCTTTGTTATTTAATCCACCCCATGCAAACTTATTAATTAGATTGTCATACATTATCTCTGAAGCTACAGCTCCTGTTTGACCATCATTATTTTTAGTCAGATAAGGAACTAGCCTGTATGCTAGACCTTCTAGCTGAAAGTATTTTTCTAAGCCCATAAAATTATCTTTACCAACTGTAATTGCAAAATAAATAGGTCTATCCCAATTAAAATTAGCTAATATGTCTAGAACCATTAATTTGTTTTTGTAGAGTCCATTCCCTTTTAGACTCCATCTCATTTCATCAACTATATTTGAATGAAGATTATCAGGAACAAATTTTTTGGCTTTCTCTTTATCTACAGTTAGTTTAAGTTTTCTTGTAGGACAATAGTTTTTTAGTCCTGCAGAGGTATTTACTTTTGCTTTAGAACTCTTACTATTAATAAATCTTACAACTTGACTAACCTCCTTAAATTCCTTAAACTTTTCTTGAATAGGTGTATAGTCTCTAGTGCCTGCACGATAGTCTTCATTTTCTAAAGATGAAGGGATTGCTTCAGCATCGTATGATTTTCTTTTCATTTGATCTATGTACCAGGGAGTATTAAATAAAGAAAGATTAACAACTTTTATATCAGTTCTTATTCCTTCAACCTCTTGGGCATACCATAATGGAAAAGTGTCGTTATCACCATTTGTAAAAAGTATAGCGTTTTTAGCACATGAGTTAAGATAATTTTTAGCTACCTCTAATGCAGTATATCTATCAGATCTATCATGGTCATTCCAATTTTCTGAAGCCATCAAAGCTGGAGCCATTAACAAGGAAATGATTGTTGCTGATATTAAACTTAATCTTGGGTTAATATTCTTTTTCAGAAAGTCATAAATACCTAACATTCCTAGACCAATCCATATTGAGAAAGCATAGAAAGACCCTACATAAGCATAGTCTCTTTCTCTTGGCTGAAAAGGAACAACATTAAGATATATAATTATAAGTACTCCAGTGAAAAGAAAAAATAAGAGTACAGCTAAGGCATCTTGATTATGATGCTTAAAGTGAAAGAATAAACCAATTAGCCCTAAAATGAGTGGTAAAAAGTAATAATGATTTTTTGCTTTATTATTTTTTAAATGATCAGGCATATCGACATTGCTTGGTGTTCCTAGTCTTGCATTGTCAATAAATCCTATACCGCTTTCCCAATTTCCATTTAATGAATTCCCATCCATATTCATATAATCATTTTGTCTACCTGCAAAATTCCACATAAAGTATCTTAAATATGACCATCCAATTTGATATTTGAAGAAAAAACTTAGATTTTGACTAAATGTTGGTGTTCTGTCTTTCTTAGAAAGTCCAGCCCAACTTTTATAACCTGCAGCATGTCTGGATTGTGTATTGCTCCACATTCTAGGGAAAAATGTTTTATCTTGACTTCTATAGTTAGGAAGTGAATTTTTTCTAGTATCAATAACAATATACTTGCCTTTTTTTTCGTCTTTAGCATATACTGGGTTTCCATCTATATAAGGTTTTTTGCTATCTAATTTAGCATTAAAGTATTGCCCATATACAATTGGCCAGCTTCCATATTGTTCTCTTTTAAGATATGATAGTAATCCTACTGCGTCTTCTGGATTATTTTCATCAATTGGTGGGTTTGCATTTGATCTAACAACTAATACTGCGAAAGATGAGTAGCCTATTAAAAGCATCATAAAGCTTAAAATTATTGTGTTAAGTATTGGTTTTTTATTCTTGTTAGAATAGTAGAGTCCATAACTTATAAGAGCTATCAATGCAGTAAAATAAATAATTGCTCCTGCATTAAAAGGAAGACCAACAGTATTTACGAAAAATATCTCAAATTTTGAAATTAGGCTAACCACGCCAGGTATTATAACTCCTTGAACAATCCCGAGTATTGCCATTGATAAGACAAATGCTTTTATAGCTCCAAATTTTGAATATGTATATTTTTTATTATAATAAATCATTCCCATTGCAGGAATCGTTAATAAACTTAAAAGATGAACCCCAATTGATAAACCTATGAGATAGGCAATTAAGATTAACCATCTTGTAGCGTATTCTTCAGATGCTTCTTCCCATTTTAAAATACACCAAAATGTTATTGCTGTAAAAAATGAAGACATGGCATATACTTCTCCTTCTACTGCAGAAAACCAAAAAGAATCTGAAAATGTGTAGGCAAGTGAGCCAATTACTCCACTTAATAAAATAGCATAAATTCTTAGACTATCTTCTTTTTTATTAGAAAATATTCTCTTTGAAAATGATGTGATAGTCCAAAAAAGAAATAAAATAGTGAACGAGCTACATAGAGCAGAAAGAATATTTATTGCAACTGCAACTTGACTTGTTGCAGGTTCTGCAAATAGTGAGAAAATTCTTCCTAAAAGCTGAAATAATGGAGCCCCTGGAGGATGTCCTACTTCTAGTTTATAAGCAGTAGCTATATATTCTCCACAGTCCCAAAAGCTTACAGTAGGTTCAATAGTTGAAAGGTAAACAAAAGAGGCTATTGAGAAAACAAGCCATCCAATAATGTTATTTAGTTTTTTAAACGTTTCCATAGTTGAGATATTTCTTTTTAATCTGATTGCGAATTTAATAAATATATATGTTAAATAACAATGCTTTTAAATCTTGAAATGAAATCTTAGAAAAAATGTTTTGTAGTGTATACATTATTCTTATTTTTGCGGTCCAAATATTTAGTGCCCGATGGTGTAACTGGCAACACGTCTGTTTTTGGTGCAGAAGAGTCCAGGTTCGATCCCTGGTCGGGCAACTTTAAGTTTTAGGTAAAGTCTTGTGCGTATCTCACGTACAAGACTTTTGTTTTTTGACTTACTTTTTATTTACTTTTATATAATCGTATTTCAATTAACAATAATTTGTCTGTAATTTTTTTGTAAAATCATCAATTTTATCTAGATTTGCTCACTTGTATAAAATTTACAATACAATTAAAACACACACAAATGAATAAATTATTTACAATATTTTCAAAAAGATTATTTTTCTTTTTAATTTCTACTCTTTTTACTTCAGTTTTATATGCTCAGAGTTTTTCTCCGACTGTATCAGTATCACTTTCAAATATAGATTGTGGTTTATCATCAGACGTATTAATTGATGTAAGTCAAGATCAAGGAGAAACTGATATCGACGCCTCAGTCTTTTCATCAGACTTAGGATCTTTCCTTTTATCTTCATTATCTTCAGGAGATACTATAGGTAATGCTTCAATAGATTTTCTTAATGGAATTTCTGTGCAATCTGATCTTATTGTTGATAATACATCCAGTATTTCAACAATTGTACTGTCAGTTGATGTTAGTAATGGCATAACTTTAGGTCAATTCACCATCACTAATCTTTCTGGTGGAGGTGTAGTAGTTACTGCAGCAAATAACCAATCTGATGGCAATAATACTACAGGAGGATACTCTTCTAATGCAACTTTCTTTAACTTATTTTCAAACCCTAATTCTGGTATTTTAAATTTTACATCTAATATTAATTCTGAATTAGCAGAAAATGATTTTCAGTCATTTACTTTTTACCTTTCTTGTTTAGATTTTTCTCCTATTATAGATGTTGTATTATCTAACAATTCTTGTGATAGCCTGGCAGATTTAACAATTAGTGTTTCTCAAGATGCTGGCGAGGTAGATATTGATAGTGCATTATTTACTTCTGATGGTGGACAATTTTTAATTCCTTCTATGTCAGTTGGTGATATAATAGGAACAGCTTTTATTACTGCTGGATCAAACTCTTATAATACTGACTTAGTTGTTGGTGTTATTGTCTCATCTAGCCAAGTAATAATCGAAGCTATTGATAATAGCGGAATTATTCTAGGAACATTTAATATAGAAAATACTATTAGTGGTGTAAGTGTTACAGCTACATCGCCTGCAGATGGCAACACTACTACTAGTGGTAATTCATCAACAGCAACATTTAATAATATTTTTCAAAACCCTAATAATGGTGTCTTGACTTTTACTTCAACATCAACTTCTGAAGTAGGAAGTGTTGATGTACAGTCATCAATCCTATTGATGACTTGTGCAGACTTTTCTCCTTCAGTTAGTGTTTCAATTTCTAATAATTGGTGTGATAGTTTATCAGATCTTACAATTAATGTAAGTCAAGATGCTAACGAGGTAGATATTGATACAGCATTGTTTTATTCAGATGGTGGCTCATTCACTATTTCTTCGATGAATATTGCAGATATCGTTGGTACTGCTAATATGACTTATGGAGGCTCTACATTCAATACTAATCTTTCTGTTAGTTCAGTTATTTCATCCAGTCAAGCTATCGTTGAAGCTATAGATATTTCTTCAGGGATTACTTTAGGTACTTTTCTTATAGAAAACCTTTCTTCTGGAGGTATTAATATAGTTGCAACAAGTCCTGCAGATGGAAATACTATTACTAGTGGAAATACATCTTCTGTAACTTTTCATAATATTTTTCAAAATCCATCTGATACATTAGACTTTACTTCTTCGATTACTTCTGAGTTAGGAGGTATTGATTTGCAATCATTTAGTTTTAATATGAATTGTATGACATTTTCACCTAATATTAGCGTTGCTCTTTTAACGTTAGATTGTGATAGTCTTAATAATTTAACTATTAATGTTAGTCAAGATCCTTACCAAGTTGATATGGATACTGCTCTTTTTGTTTCTGATGGTGGAGAATTTACAATTTCTAGCATGAGTGTTGGTGATACAATTGGTTCTGCCTCGCTTACAGCTGGAACTAATGCTTTTACAACAGATTTACTTGTAAGTTCTGTTGTTTCCTCATCTCAAGTTATTATTGAATCAATAAATGTGAATTCGGGATTGGTTTTAGGAACATTTATAATATCTAATAATTTAAGCGGTGGAGTTTCTATTACTGCAACAAGTATATCAGATGGGAATAATATAACTTTAACAGGAAATACATCTTTAGTTGTGTTTAATAATGTTTTCCTTAACCCAACAGCAAGTACATTAAATTTTGTTTCTACTATTACTTCTGAATTAGGTGATGTAGATATTCAAACCTTTAGTTATGTAATAGTTTGTCAATGTGTGACTCAGTACACTGATGTTACTGTTACAGCTTGTGATGACTTTCTATGGGATGGAGTTGTTTATGATTCAACAGGATCATATACTAATAGCTATATTGATATAAATGGTTGTGATAGTGTAGTAACCTTAAATTTGACTATTGTCACAGGTTCAACAGGCTCTGTAGATATTACCGCTTGTGATGACTATACTTGGGATGGAGTTTTTTATGATGCTACAGGAACATACAATAATGTTTATCCAGGCGCAAATGGTTGTGATAGTTTAGTAACCTTAAATTTAACAATTAATGATAGTTACTCAGGATCATTA
>TARA_B110000240_G_scaffold89600_1_pt1 | contig 20176 bp, 19 predicted proteins | sample TARA_B110000240 | Tara Oceans TARA_B110000240 (sample SAMEA4397611) | marine metagenome | biome: Polar Biome; feature: [DCM] deep chlorophyll maximum layer (ENVO:01000326); material: water (ENVO:00002006), including particulate matter (ENVO:01000060) such as... | depth 17 m | reverse complement strand
AATAGCTCAAAGCATCCTATTGATTATGAATTTTCAGAATTTGACCGAACAAATTTGATATATCAATTTGCTAAAAAATTAAGTACTAAACAAAAAGATGGTCTTCAAAAATCATTGCCAGAGGCTAAAGCATAATGGCTGATATTGCTTTTTGGGTTATAGTTGGGATTACTGTTGGTTCTGCTTTTATGGTAGTTCAAAGTAAAAGCTTGCTCTATTCAGCCTATGCATTATTATTTACTTTTATTGGAGTTACGGGTCTTTATATTTTTCTTTGGGCAGATTTTTTAGCTGTTGTCCAAATTGTAGTATATGTAGGCGGAATCCTTGTATTGATAATATTTGGAATTATGCTCACAAATAAAATCACTTCTGTAAATATAAGTCATAAATCTATGCAAAAAAGTGTTGGTGCTGTAGTCGTTATTGCATTTATAGGCTTGCTAGGATATATGATTTTAAGTACGCCTTGGTTGGTTTTACCAAATACTGAGCCGTCAGATACTACAAGTGCCATTGGTAGATTGTTGTTAATGGATTATCTTTTACCGTTTGAAGCTGTGTCTCTACTATTATTAGGAGCTTTAATTGGCGCTACAACTCTATCCAGGAAAGATAGTTGATGGATAGTTTAACAAACTATTTACTAGTTAGTTCAATCTTATTCTCCTTAGGGCTTTATGGGGTAGTTACTCGTAGAAATGGTGTAGCTGTTTTAATGAGTATTGAGCTTATTTTAAATGCAGCTAATATAAATTTTTTAGCATTTGCTCGATTTGGTGGTATGAATATGACAGGTCATATTTTTGCTTTATTTGTCATTGTTCTGGCAGCTGCTGAAGCAGCTGTTGCTCTAGCTATCATTATAAATATATTTAATAATTTTGATACAATTAATATTGATGATGTAAGTGAGTTAAAGCAATGATCTCTGGTAATATTATTACTGATTTTAGTTTGCTAATTCTGTTCTTACCTCTTATTGCTTTTATTATAAATATTATTTTTGGTAAACGTTTACCGAGGCAAGGTGATTGGGTATCTATTGGTGCAATATTAATTACATTAATTCTTTCGTTATCCTTATTAATGAATATGCTTATGAATTGGGACTCTGATTTCTCGCATGAAGTAGTAATCTCATGGATAGATTTAGGTGCTTTTAAGGTAAATCTTGGTTTTTGGGTAGACAATATAACTGTTGTTATGTTAGTCGTTGTATCCTTGATTTCTAGTATGACTCATATTTTCTCTTTGGAGTATATGAAAGGTGATATTCGATATAATAGATATTATGCATATTTAGGCTTATTTACATTTTCAATGAATGGTATTGTTTTGGCAAATAATGTGATGTCTTTATACATTTTTTGGGAATTAGTAGGCGTTAGTTCTTATTTACTTATAGGTCATTGGTTTGAAAAGCATTCAGCTGCAGATGCAAGTAAAAAAGCTTTTTTAACAAATAGAGTTGGAGATATAGGATTTTTCATTGGCATTATGATTATGTTTACTGCTATTGGATCATTCAACTTTCAAGATCTTTTTAAAGGAGTCTCCGAAGGATTAGTTACTGGTTCGCTACTCACTTTTGCTGGCTTAGGATTATTTATGGGAGCTGTTGGAAAATCTTCACAATTCCCATTACATATCTGGTTGCCAGATGCAATGGAAGGCCCTACGCCAGTATCTGCATTGATGCATGCTGCAACAATGGTAGCAGCAGGTGTTTACCTAACCGTTAGGCTTTTTCCTTTATTCTCCCCAGAAGCTTTAACTATTATTGCATACGTCGGTGGATTTACAGCTTTATTTGCTGCAACAATTGCAATTACTCAAAATGATATTAAAAAAGTTTTAGCCTATTCAACAGTTAGTCAGCTAGGCTATATGATCTTGGCGGTTGGTGTAGGTAATTATGTTGCAGCATTTTTTCATTTATTGACCCATGCTATGTTTAAAGCATGTTTATTCTATGGATCTGGTTCAGTTATTCACTCAATGCATCATTCACTCCATGAACTAAAAGATCATGATACCGATCCTCAAGACATGAGAAACATGGGTGGATTTAAATCCAAAATGCCAATAACTCATTGGACAATGTTAATTGCAACACTTGCTATTTCTGGCGTACCTTTATTTTCAGGGTTTTTATCTAAAGATGCTATATTAGCTGGAACCTTAGCTTTTGCTCAAAACTACCCTCAGCATTTTTTATTACCTATTTTTGGTTTTGGTGCTGCAGCGATTACCGCATTTTATATGTTTCGACTTATTTTTATGACATTTTATGGTAAGCCAAAAATAGAAAAAGTTTTTAAGGGCATTCATGAGTCTCCTAAAGCAATGACTTTCCCACTTGTATTATTAGCGGGATTAAGTTTTTTTATTTTTTACACATTGCCATATTTTAATCCGTTTTCAGACCATGGGTGGTTTACGGAACTAATAAAAGCAAGGAACTCTGCAGTTCCTGGGAATCCTTCTGCAGAAGAAATCTACCAAGGTGTTCACCATGCACATTACACTGCAATGGCATTGTCTCTTTTAGTTGCTGCTTTAGGAATAGGGTTATCCTATCTAATGTATATTAAAGAAAAATTTTCTGCGGAAGCCTGGGCAAAAAAAATGGGCTTCTTGTACAAATTATCATTGAATAAATATTTCTTTGATGAAAATTACAATCGATTCTTGTATCAACCATTTTTGAAGCTTTCCCGTTTAGTAGCATATATAGACTGGGATTTATATGATAAATATTTCATTAATGGCTTTGGTCACGTTACAAAGTTTTTATCTAGAATTACGGGTCGTATAGATTATGAAGGCTTAGATCAAACTTTAGTTGATGGTGTAGGGCGCACTACACAAGTATTTGGAGAGAAACTTAAACAAGTACAAACGGGTCGCTTGCAAAATTATATGCTATTTGCATTAATCGGTGTCATTTTAATCCTGGTTTTCCAGGCAGCATAAAGATTTCATAAAGGGCTAAGTATGAATCATTTACTCAGTTGGATCATTTGGCTTCCCATTCTTGGAATGGTTTCAATTGCATTTGTTCCCAGAGATAAATCAGAAGTAATCAAGAAGATTGCGGCTGTATTCTCGGGGTTGCAACTGCTCTTGGCTATTTACCTTTGGCGTATTTTTGATGCGAGCAATGGAACATTCCAGTTTATGGAAAGGGCTGAATGGATTCCTTCATTTAATATTACTTACATCTTAGGTGTAGACGGATTAAGTCTTCCTATGGTATTCTTAATGGCTTTGATTGGTTTCATTGGCGTATTTGTCAGTTGGAACATTGATAAAGCTGTAAAGGGTTATTTTTCACTTTTCTTACTATTGAATACAGGAGTAATGGGTGTTTTCTTATCTCTAGACTTCTTTTTATTCTATATTTTTTGGGAAGTGATGCTTTTACCTATGTACTTCCTTATAGGAATTTGGGGTGGTCCTCAACGTGAATATGCAGCAATTAAATTCTTTTTATATACGTTATTTGGTTCTGTTCTTATGCTTATCGCAATTTTAGCTCTATACTTTACTTGTGGTAATACATTTGACATGTTAGTCTTAATAGATACAGCCCCTACTGCTTTAAATGGGATGCTATGGTGGGGAATGAGTGCAATTAAAGTTATTTGGGTATTATTGTTTATCGGGTTTGCGATCAAAGTACCTGTTTTTCCATTCCATACCTGGTTGCCTTTAGCCCATGTAGAAGCACCGACAGCTATATCAGTAATTCTTGCAGGGGTCTTATTAAAATTAGGCGTTTACGGAATTCTACGAGTTAATTACAATATGCTACCTGATGGTGTATTTTGGTTTGCTGGAGCACTAGCAGTACTTGGATTAATAAATGTGATTTGGGGCGCAATGTGTGCACTTGCCCAAACGGATTTAAAAAAATTAGTTGCTTATTCATCTGTTAATCATATGGGTTATACATTAATAGGTATGGCTGCAGTTATTGCAGCTTCAGAAATGAATGGAGAAAACCTCATAAGTGCCCAGGCAGGCCTTGGAGGAGCCGTCTTTCAAATGTTTAATCATGGGACAATATCAGCAATGCTTTTTATATTAGTAGGTGTTATATATGATAGAGCTCACCATAGAGATATAGAAGGTTTTGGTGGTTTAGCATCTCAAATGCCAATCTATACTGCTTTTGTTGCAATTGCATTTTTTGCAGGCCTTGGTCTACCAGGTTTTAGCGGTTTTATAAGTGAAGCGATGATATTTATTGGTGCCTTTCCTATTTTTAAAACAGTGGTCATCATTTCAACTCTAGGTATACTTTTAAATGCAGCCTATTTCTTATGGGCTTTCCAAAGAATGTTCTTTGGCCCAGCTAATGAAAAATATAATGATATTCCAGAAATAAATAATCGAGAGTTATTTACGGTTATTCCTTTAGCTGTAATAACGTTGGTTTTGGGTGTTTATCCTCGTCCATTTTTGGATTTAATAGCTGCTACTTTAAATGTGCTTATTGAATCGGTTGTGTCCTATGGTGGACTCGCCGCAGCTATGTAGGGAGTATTATGAGCAATCTAAATAGCTTAGCTCATTTTTGGCCGGAACTAATTTTAACGGTTACAGTGCTTATTGCAATAATCGCTGATTTATTTTACCGTAGAGAAGACTCTTATAAAGTTGCATGGTGGATATTAGGTGGTTTGGCTTTAACCTTATTTTCCATCCGCATTGGGGGAAGTTTAATTTCAAGCTTGTTTATGGGGACGATTGCGATTGATCCATTCTCTGAATTTTTTAAGGTCTTAATACTGCTTTCAACTACTTTAGTTATTTTGATGAGCTTTAATTCAAAAGAGCTTAAAGATTACAGAGTAGGAGAATATTTTTCAATCTTAGGCATTATGGCTTTTGGATTATTTTTGATGGTATCAGCCATCGATATCCTAATGCTTTATATTGCTATTGAAATAGTCTCAATTATGTCATTTTTTTTAGCAGGCTACTTAAAGAAAAAACCTGAGAGTAATGAAGCCTCACTTAAATATGTGATTTATGGCGCATTTTCTTCCGGTATTATGTTATATGGTTTAAGTATTTTATTTGGCCTGACTGGCACAACTAAGTTTTTTGAAATGCAAACTGCTATAGCAAGTTTAGGCTCAGACAGTAGTTTAGCCTTGTTGCTAGCGGTAGTATTTATTTTGGTTGGCTTTGGTTATAAAATTTCAGCTGTACCTTTTCATTTTTGGACTCCCGATGTTTATGAAGGTTCGCCTACAACTATAACAGCATATCTATCTGTTGCGCCAAAAGCTGCGGGCTTTGCTATGCTTATACGTTTTTTTAATCAGGTGCTTGGTGATGGGTCTGCTATGACTTCTTCAACCTGGCTTGCCTTAAATGGTATTCCATGGCCTCAATTAATTGCAGTACTTGCTGCAGCTACGATGACAGTTGGAAATCTTGTTGCTATACAGCAAAAGAGTGTAAAACGTATGTTGGCTTACTCAAGCATTGCTCATGCTGGTTATATGATGATGGCACTGCCTCTAATGTCCGAATCAGGTATTTATAGTATCATGATGTACCTTACTATGTATTTATTTATGAACCTTGGTGCTTTTTATGTTGTAATCTATGTGGAAGGAACTTCTGGTGGAGAAAGTTTTCAAGATTTCAATGGCTTAGGTTGGAAAATGCCATTTGTTGGTGGTGTAATGACTCTTTTTATGGTAGCTCTTACGGGGCTACCTCCTACCGCTGGATTTATAGGAAAATTTTATATATTTGCAGCAGTTATTGAAGCTGGCTCTCAATATTATTGGCTTGCTTTCGTTGGCGTTCTAAATAGTGTGATTTCATTATATTATTATATTCGAGTTGTAAAGCATATGTACTTAATAGGAGAGAGAAGTGAAACTGTTGAAATACCTTCTTCTAAGTTAGTAATTGCTCTATTACTATTTTTAGCCATACCAACTTTTGTTTTTGGTTGGTATTTTAGTCCAGTAGTTAATTGGATAAGTGAATCTTTAGTTATATTTAATGGAATGTAATCTTTTGATCTAGGGTAATAATTGTCTGATATAAATATTAAAAAAGGACATAATATTGGAATTGCAGGGGTTCCTTCAACTGATGTTATCCAAAGTTTTTCACCAAAGACTGTTTCTATTCAGCCAACAGAATTTAGAGGTGTTAAGCCTAAAATTCTGGTTAAAGAAGGTGACATTGTAAAAGTTGGATCAGCTTTATTTCAGAATAAATCTAACCCTGAAATAATGTGGCCATCTTTAGGTGCTGGTACTGTATCGAAAATTCAATATGGACCAAGAAGAGTAGTGGAAAATATTGTAATAGATTTAGCAGAAAAAGAAGAATTTGAAATTGCTAAGGCATATAGACCTGCAGAAATAGCAATTTTAGACAGAAATGAGGTCGTAGAATCTTTATTAAAAGGTAATCTTTTTCCATTTTTAAGGCAAAGACCTTATAATAAAGTAGTAAATCATAAAGATGTGCCTAGAGATATCTTCATTTCTGGTTGGAACACGGCTCCATTATCTGTGGATTTAGATGTTGCTCTTCGTGGTAGACTATCGCCATTTCAAGCAGGTATTAATATATTGAAAATTTTAACCTCAGGTAACGTCCATTTATCATATAATAGAAATACTGTTTCAGATACTTTATTAGAAGTTCAAAATGTAAACCATAACTTATTAAGCGGTCCTCATCCTTCTGGAAATGTAGGAATACAAATTCATCATATTGCACCATTATCAATTAATGATATTGTTTGGACAATTAATGCTCAAGATGTAGTCAGGGTTGGAAATTATTTTTTAACTGGTAAGTTAGATCCTACTCTATTTACAACAATAGGTGGTCCAGGAATAAAAAGTCCAATTCATATTAAATCGCGTATGGGGGTACAGATTGAAACGTTAATTCGTGACAACTTAAATGATGGAAATCAACGAATTATATCTGGTGATGTTCTTACAGGTAAAAAGTCTGATAAAGACGGATTCTTGGGTTTTTATGATTCAACTATTTCAGTTTTACCTGAAGGTGGTGATAGAGAATTTTTAAGTATGTTGAAACCTGGTTCATCACAAACAAAATATAGTTTAACAAATGCATTTTTAGGTTTTAAAGAAAAACTCTTTAATTTTAATACATTGAAAAATGGGAGTGAGCGTTATATGGTTCCCATCAGCTCTTGGGAAAATGTTTTACCTATGGATATACTTCCGAATTCTCTCTATCGAGCTATTTTAGTTGAAGATATTGAAGAAATGGAGCAATTAGGCATTATTGAATGTGATGAAGAAGATTTTGCATTATGCTCTTTTGCTTGCCCAAGTAAGATTGATTTAGGTTCCGCTATTCGAAAAGGTTTAGATCTAATGGAGAAAGAAATTTAAATGTTCTCTTTCCTACTTAAAATTTTAGATAAGTATAGAGATAAATTTGAAAAAGATGGACCTTTAGAATCTTTATATCCTGTTTATGAAGCGACTGATACTATCCTTTTTAGTACAGATGAAGTTACTCAGTCGGGTCCACACATTAGAGATAGTATAGATACAAAGCGAGTAATGATTCTTGTCGTTATGTCACTTATACCGCTTTATATTTTTGGATCTATTAATATTGGATATCAAAATGCAATGGCTTCGATGATAGAAAGAACTGGCTTTGAAAATTTTTGGTTTGGACTAAATCAAATTTTACCAATTATAGCTGTAACTTTTGCTTCAGGAGCATTTTGGGAATTACTTTTTGCGATTGTTAGAAAACATCCAGTTAGTGAAGGTTTTTTAGTTACTTGTGCTCTAATACCTTTAACGATGCCACCAGCAATACCTCTTTGGCAAATTGTAATTGCGACTAGTTTTGGAATTGTTATTGGAAAAGAAATATTTGGCGGTGTTGGAATGAATATTTTCAATCCTGCACTAATGGCTAGAGTTTTTATATTTTTTACTTATCCAACAAAAATTTCTGGAGATAAAGTATGGGTTGCTGGTCCCGATGGTTTTTCAGGAGCAACTGCATTGGCTGTTCCTGCGAGTGAATTAAATCAAAATGCAGTTACTTTATTAAATAATATTTCCCAATTTGATTTTTCTTGGTGGAATTTGTTTTGGGGTTGGGTGCCTGGATCAATTGGTGAAACAAATAAGTTTTTGATAATACTTGGCGCTCTCTTTCTTGCTTATATTAAAATAATAAATTGGAGAGTTATATTAGGTGCCATTATTGGTTTAGTCTCAACTGCTTTATTAACAAATATTTTCTCTCCATTTTCAACAAATTCAATGCTTACAATACCTCCGCATTATCATTTAGTCATGGGTAGCTTCTTATTTGGTGCCGTATTTATGGCAACTGAGCCTGTAACAGGATGTCATACTAATCAAGGCAGATGGGTCTATGGAATTTTATTTGGTTGTTTGACTGTTATAATTCGCACTATAAATCCTGCTTATCCTGAAGGCGTTATGCTTTCCATTTTATTTGTTAATGCATTTGCTGCATTAATTGACTGGTTTGTTATTCAGTCAAATATCAAAAGAAGAAAAGCTCGTTATGCATAATAATCGATATACAATAATTTTTACAACATTAATTACGATGGTACTGGCCTTTGTATTATCATCTGTTTACTCTTCATTAGAAGAAATCACAGAAGCTAATGTTCAAGCTGATATTAAGAAGAACATTTTAACTTCTTTAGGTTTTCAACCATCTGAGGAAATACCGTGGTCTAAAGAAAATGTTGAAGCAATATTTAATGAATCAGTTGAATCATTTGTAATAGATGATCTAGGAAATGTTATCCCTGATAAATTTCCTGAAGATATTGATCCAAAGCTTAATGCCAACTTTTTTCCTTTGTATAGAAAAGTTATTGATGGAACAATAGAAGGTTATGCAATTCCTATTTCTGGTAAAGGGCTGTGGGGAACAATGTATGGTTATTTTTCTATTGAGCCAGATGGAGCAACTGCAAAAGGTATAACATTTTATAAGCATATTGAAACACCCGGCTTAGGAGCTGAAGTAGATAAGCCATGGTTTCAACAAAATTATGTAGGTAAGAAGTTCGTTGATGGAAGTGGTAATTTGATTGGTATTCAAGCAATTAAGGGAAAAGTTGATAATAGTTCTACTGAGTCTTATCATCAAGTAGATGGTATCTCTGGAGCAACAATGACTTCTAAAGGCTTGAATAATTTTCTACTAAAAGATTTAAGAACTTATAATTCATACTTTGAGCAAGTTAGAAGAGAGAATAAAGGGTAATGCCGCTACTAAGTAAACAATCTAAGAATACTATTGTAGATCCACTGATGGCTAACAATCCAATTGGTTTACAAGTACTAGGTATATGCTCAGCTCTCGCTGTAACTCTAAGAATTGATACAGCCGTGGTAATGACCTTAGCGGTGATTGCAGTATTGTGTATTTCAAACACAGTAATCTCTATATTGCGAAGTATGATACCCGCAAAGGTGAGAATTATTGTTCAATTATCTATAATTGCATCGATGGTAATTTTAACAGATCTCATCTTACAAGCTTATATGTATGATATAAGCAAGGAGCTAACAGTTTTTGTATCACTAATAATTACAAATTGCATTATTATGGGTCGTGCAGAAGCATTTGCAATGCAAAATGGACCATGGAAATCTTTTTTAGATGGTCTTGGTAATGGGATGGGGTATGGCTTAATCCTTATAGCTGTTGCGTTTTTTAGAGAACTTCTTGGTAGTGGAACAATATATGGATTTCAAGTAATTCCTGATTCATTTTATGCTGCTGGTTACGAAAATATGGGTCTCATGACGCTTAGTCCGGGTGCATTTATAATACTTGGTTTAATAGTCTGGGCACAGCGAATAATCGGAAAAGTTGAACCGGAATAAAGATGGAACATTATTTAAGTTTAATAACTAAAGCCGTTTTTGTTGAAAATATACTTTTAGCTTATTTTCTTGGTATGTGCTCATTTTTAGCAGTTTCTAAGAAAGTTGATGCATCTATAGGCTTAGGCTTTGCTGTGATATTTGTATTGACTATCACATCACCTGTTAATTGGTTTATCTATAGTTTTCTATTGGCTGATGGTGCTTTGGTTTGGTTGGGCTTTCCTGATGTTAATTTAAGTTTTCTTAAACCAATTGTCTTTATTGCTGTTATTGCTGCTATGGTACAATTGGTAGAAATGGTTATTGATAAATTTTCGCCTGCACTTTATCAAAGTTTAGGGATTTTTCTACCATTAATTGCTGTTAATTGTTCAATATTAGGTGGATCTTTGTTTTTAGTTGAACGTGATTATAATTTAATAGAATCAACAGTTTTTGGTTTTGGTTCAGGTTTGGGTTGGTTCTTGGCTATAGCATCAATGGCATCTATTCGTTATAGGTTGCGATATTCAAACGTTCCATTAAAATTAAGAGGTGTCGGTATAACAATGTTATTAACTGGCTTAATTTCAATAGCTTTCATGTCATTCGGGGGAATACAATTATGATAACAGCTTCAACTTTCTTAAGCGTCGCTATTTTTTGCGGAATTATTCTTATTCTTGTTTTAATGTTAAATTTTGCAGAATCTAAGCTTCTTCCGCAAGGTGAGGTCACAATTAATATTAATGGTGATGATGATAAATCAATAAAATTAAAACCAGGACCTACTTTACTTTCAGCCTTAGCTACTCAAAATATTTTTCTTCCTTCGGCTTGTGGAGGAGGGGGGACTTGTGCACTGTGTAAATGCCAAGTTAATGAAGGTGGTGGTGAAATTTTACCAACTGAAAAAGGTCATATCAATCGAGCTGAGGCTAAAGATAACTGGCGATTAGCTTGCCAAGTAAAAATTAAAGAAGATATGAAAGTTCATGTTCCTGACGAAATTTTTAATATTCAAAAATGGGAATGTACTGTTCGTTCAAATAAAAATGTAGCAACTTTTATAAAAGAACTGGTTTTAGAATTACCAAAAGGTGAAAATTTAAATTTTACAGCAGGCGGATATATACAAATTGATGTTCCAGAATATCATAATTTAGGTTTTAAGAATTTTGATGTTGAAAAAGAATATCATGAAGACTGGGATAAGTTTAAAATTTGGGATGTTGTGGCAAATAATGATGAAGATTGTTTTAGAGCTTATTCAATGGCAAATCATCCGGCAGAAGGTAATATTATTATTCTTAATGTTAGAATATCTACTCCTCCTCCTGCGCTTTGGGATCAAGTACCTCCAGGTATAGCCTCTTCATATATATTTAATTTAAAAGCTGGTGATAAAGTAACTATCTCTGGTCCTTTTGGAGAGTTTTTTGCTAAAAAATCTGAGAGAGAAATGATTTATCTTGGTGGTGGTGCTGGAATGGCGCCCATGCGCAGTCATTTATTTGATCTTCTTGATACTCAAAAAACTAAGCGTAAAATAACTTTTTTCTATGGTGCGCGTTCTGCCAGAGAAATGTTTTACCATGATGATTTCAAAAGGTTAGAAAAAGAATTTCCAAATTTTAAATATATTGTTGGTCTATCAGAACCTATGCCTGAGGATAAATGGAAAGGCTCAACTGGTTTTATTCATAATGTTGCCTTTAATGAATACCTTAAAGATCATGAAGACCCAACAGAGCTTGAATATTACATGTGTGGACCCCCAATGATGATAGATGCATGCGATAAAATGCTTTATGATCTAGGTGTTGAAAGAGAAATGATTGCTTACGATAGCTTTGGATAGTCGAGTTATATCAAGGTTGTCTTATAAAGTCCAATTGTCATTGGGCTTTTGTTTTATTTTAATATTTGGCTGTAATAGGGAATTGCCATTAGTAAGCATGTCAGGAAGTGCATGGGGTACCAATTATTCTATAAAAATAGTTTCAGATCCAAATATTCCTATTGATATTTTAAAATTTAAATCTAGTATTGATTCTATTATAATCGATATAGATAACCAAATGTCTACTTATAAAATTAATAGTGAGATATCTCTATTTAATAGTTTACCTAGAAATGCAGTAATAAATATTTCTCCTGGATTTACTGGATTAATAAAAAGATCTATTTATTGGAGTAAACTAACTTCAGGCTCTTTTGATATTACCGTATTTCCAGCAGTAATAAACTGGAGAGAAGGTAAAAAAGATAGGGAATATCAAGAGATTTGGGAACCACCTAGTGATTTAGATATAATAATGCAGATGGATAAAATTGGTTATGAAAAAATAAAGTTATCTGATAGAACACTTAAAAAGTCAGTTAAAGGTCAAATGATTGATGTAAATGCTATTGCAAAAGGTTGGGGTGTTGACAAAATCTTTGATTATCTACAAGTAAATGGCATTGCTAGGTTCATGATAGAGATTGGTGGGGAAATAAGAGTATTAGGTTTAAATAATAAAGGTAAAAAATGGAAAATTGGAATTGATAAACCGATATATGGAAATAATCCAGGTCAAAATATTATTGAAATAGTAAAATTAAAAAATCAGGCTATGGCTACTTCAGGAAATTATCGGAATTATTATGAATTTGATGGTAAAAAATATTCTCATATTATAGATCCAAGAAATGGAAATTCAATATTTTCTGATATTTCTTCTGTAACTGTAATCGCACCTAATTGTTTAGATGCAGATGTTTTAGCAACGGCTTTAAATGTATTATCTTATGATGATGGCTTAAAATTGATTAACTCATTAGATGGGTATGAAGCCCTTTGGGTAATTGACGTTGGATATAATAACAACTTTAAAGTTGAATTTAGTTCTGGAATGCCAGTTGTTAGTGATTGATTTTATTAGGTTTTTGCGAAGGATCATCGCAGGAACCACCGCTTAAACATACACAGTCACTTGCAACGCCACCACATGATCCTTGGAGTGGTTTTCTATTGAAAATTATTCCAACAGACATACCTAGCAAAGCTAGGCCAATAACAATAATTGAAAAGAAAAATTCCATTCATAAAATTACAATAAAATATCTATTTAAAACTTCAATCAAAAATTAGGAAGATTAATATTAGTTGAATTATTTTACAGCATAAGAATTAATCCAAAATTTGAATATTTAATAAAAATTATGAAAAAAATACTTGTAATAATTTTCTCTTTAAGTGCACTCCTCTTTGCATCTGAAGGTAATGCGCCACATCTAGATGGTTCAGAATTATCAATACTCTGGGTGATTCCTTTTGTTGGAATTTTACTATCAATTGCTATTTTTCCTTTGCTAGCTCCACATTACTGGCACCAAAACTTTGGAAAGATTTCTGCATTTTGGGCTATTCTCTTTATAGCACCTTTTTTATTTAGCGCTGGCTTTTCAATTACTCTTTACGAAATTCTTCATGTTGGTTTTTTAGAGTATATCCCTTTTATTATTCTATTATTAGCTTTATTTACTATTTCTGGAGGAGTTCAATTAACTGGTTCCTTAGTAGGTACCCCTATAATGAATACAGGTATCATTTTTATCGGTACTGTATTAGCAAGTTGGATGGGCACTACGGGCGCTGCAATGCTTCTCATTAGACCACTTTTACGAGCAAATAAAGATAGAAAATATAAAGTCCATGTTGTTATTTTCTTTATTTTCCTTGTTGCAAACATTGGAGGATCATTAACACCATTAGGAGACCCACCTTTATTCTTAGGTTTTCTAAAAGGAGTAGATTTCTTTTGGACAACGAAAGCAATGTTCTTGCCTATGTTATTTTTAGTTATTTCACTGCTCATAATTTTTTATATCTATGATACTATTCAGTATAAAAAAGAAGATATTCTTCCAGCTCCGACAACTTCTGAAAAGATAGGTCTTAAAGGATCATTTAACTTATTACTTATCCTTGGTGTAATATTTTCTGTATTGTTGAGTGGTTTTTGGAAACCTCATATTGAATTTACAGTTTATCACGTTCATCTTGAGCTTCAGAATATAATTAGAGATATTTTATTATTAGCTCTTGCTTATGCGAGCTGGAAATTCACTTCAAAGCAAATTAGACAAGCGAATGAATTCAATTGGTTCCCCATCTTAGAAGTGGCCAAGCTATTTGCTAGTATATTTATTACAATTATTCCTGCAATTGCTATTCTTAAAGCAGGTACATCTGGTGCACTTGCTCTAATTGTGAATTCTGTTTCTGGTGATTCTGGGCCTATAAATCATATGTATTTCTGGTTAACAGGAATTTTATCAAGTTTCCTTGACAATGCACCAACTTATTTAGTGTTTTTTAATACAGCAGGAGGAGACCCTCAAGTTCTAATGGGTGAGTTATCAAACACATTATTAGCTATATCAGCAGGAGCTGTTTTTATGGGGGCAAATACATATATTGGAAACGCGCCAAACTTCATGGTTAAATCAATAGCAGAGTCATCTGGAATAAAAATGCCATCATTTTTCGGTTTTTTCCTATATTCTTTAGCCATTTTATTTCCATTATTTGGTTTAGTAAGTTGGATATTCTTTTAAATAATGAGAATATCTAAAGTAACAACTAAAACTGGAGATAATGGAAAAACAAATCTAGGTGATGGCACAAGAGTTTCAAAAGATCATCCTAATGTTAGCTTTTTAGGTGATATAGATGAGCTAAGTTGTCATTTAGGCCACGCCATAACAGAATGCGACTCTACTTCAGTAAAAAAACAACTTGAATCTATTCAGCAAGACCTTTTTAATATTGGTGGAGAAGCTTCAATGCCAAATGATGAAATTTTACTTTTAAAAACTGATAGACTAATTTTTTTAGAAGAACAAATTAATAAAATGAATAAACAATTAGCGCCATTAGAAGAGTTTATTCTACCAGGTGGAGATGAGCTTTGTTCTAGGCTTCACATTGTAAGAGCAGTCTCTCGTAGAGCCGAAAGGTCATGTGTTACTTTATTAGCTAATGAAGGAACACATAAAAGTTGGCTAACATATTTAAATAGATTGAGTGATTTTATTTTTGTCTTAATTAGGTTTTTAAACCAAAGTGAAGGTCTAGATGAAACATTATGGCAAAGATAAAAAAATATATTTTTGGTTCGATAGTTAGATAAACTCTATATAAAATATACTTAAATTCCTTGTCTTATAACGTTATGCTAGACTGGAAATCCTTACATAATACAATTAATAGTTCAGCGAGAATATTGCTGTCTACCCACGAAAATCCTGATGGCGATGGCCTAGGAAGCGCAACGGCTGTATATCATTATCTGACAAAAATTGGAAAAGATTGTCGTTTGATTATTATTTCTGATTTACCAAAAGAATATCAATTTTTAAATTTAGATAATATAATTGAAACTTATGATTCTAATCTTCATGATGATTGGATATCTCAAGCTGATTTAGCAATCATATTTGATGTTGGTGATTTTAACAGATTAAGACAAGTTGGTGAAAAAATTTCTGCTAATTCTATAAAAGCAATAAATTTTGACCATCATCCAGATTTAAAAGATAAAAGATTCTCTGATAATTATATTCAAATTACGGCTGCAGCTACGGGAGAAATGGTTTATGACTTTTTAAAGTCAGTAAATGTTAATTTAACATTAGCTATGGCAAATGGGATTTATACTGCAGTTATGACAGATACTGGATCTTTTTGTTATAGTAATACAAATCAAAAATGTCACCAAATTGCGATTGAGTGTCTAGACGTTGGAGTGAATACTTCACAAATATATCAAACTGTTTACGAGAATAGAACTGCTGGACAAGTAAAATTGCTAGCTGGAATAATAAATAATTTAAATTTTAGTGATAATCACGAATTAGCTTGGTTTTCAATAAGTCAAAAAATGATGAAAAATGCTAATGCTATAAATAAAGATATTGATGGCTTTTCTGACTTTGTTAGATCTATTCAAGGAGTCGAGGTTGCATTAATGGTATTTGAAAATACAAATGGAACTTGTCGAATAAATTTTCGTTCTAAAGGTAAATATATTATAAATACTATAGCAAAATCTTTAGGAGGAGGAGGCCATAAGTTTGCGGCTGGTGCTATGAAGAATGGAGATTTAGAGGATGTTTTGAATGACGTTTTAACTGAAACGCGTATTCATTTAAGCAAAATAGACTCAAATTTTTCATGAAAATATTAGTAGCCAAAGATGCAGGTTATTGTTTTGGCGTTAGAGATGCGGTTAAACTAGCTTATGATACAGCAAATAAAAATGGTGATGTTTATATGCTTGGTGATATAGTACATAATGAAAATGTAGTAAAAGATTTAGAGGATGCAGGTGCAAAGGTTGTTGACTCTTTAGATAATATTCCAAAAGATAAGCCTGTCCTATTTAGAGCGCATGGAACATCTGTGGAAACGTGGAATAGCGCAATTAAGAAAAATATGAATATCGTTGATGCTACTTGTCCTTTAGTATTAGAAATTCATGAGGAAGTTAAAAAATTAGAAGCAGAAGGAAGAAAAATAATTATAGTTGGTGATCATGGCCATGATGAAGTAAAAGGAATAGCTAGTCAGGTGAAAGATCCAATTATTATTTCTTCTTCAAATGAAGCACTAAGTCTAAGGAAGTATAAAAGTGCAGGCGTTGTGAGCCAATCAACACAAACTATAGAAAATGTCCAAGAAATTATTAATATTATTATGACTAAAGTCTTTGATCTTCGTTTTGTGAATACTATTTGTTTCCCCACGAAACGTAATCAAAGTCAAATTAAAGAACTTGCAGAGCAATGTGATTTAATGGTTGTAATAGGTTCTTTTACTAGTGCTAATTCAAACAGATTAACAGCATTAGCAAAAAAACGAAATAATAAATCTTATCAAGTGACTAATGCTGATGAGATTAACCCTGATTGGTTTCAAAAAGTAGAAATAGTAGGTGTCTCTGCTGGTGCAAGTACCCCAGATATAATAATTAATGATGTCTTAGAAAAAATTAAAAAAATTGGAAATGTCCAAAAGGAGATTATTTATGGATAAAAATAGATCTTTTGAAATAAAAGTTGGTTTAGCAGAAATGTTAAAAGGCGGCGTTATTATGGATGTAATGAATGCTGATCAAGCTAAAATTGCTGAAGATGCAGGTGCAGTAGCAGTCATGGCTTTAGAGAGAATACCCGCTTTAATTAGAAAAGAAGGAGGCATTGCTCGCGCTAGTGACCCTCAAATGATTAAAGATATTCAATCAACGGTTTCTATACCTGTAATGGCAAAAGTTCGGATTGGTCACTTTGCAGAAGCACAAATTTTAGAAGCACTTGAAGTTGATTTTATTGATGAGAGTGAAGTCCTCACACCTGCTGATGAACACAATCATATTTGGAAACATGATTATAATGTTCCATTCGTTTGTGGTTGCCGTAACTTAGGTGAAGCTTTAAGACGAATAGGTGAAGGAGCAGCTTTAATTCGTACAAAAGGCGAAGCTGGCAGTGGAAATATAGTTGAGGCAGTCAGGCATATGAGACAAGTTCAAAGTGATATGAAAAAATTAACAATTATGAACCAAGATGAACTAATGGCTGCATCAAAGAATATGGGTGCACCTTTCGAGTTAGTACAGCAAGTTGCAAGCTCAGGTAAACTTCCCGTGCCAAATTTTGCTGCTGGAGGAATAGCAACACCCGCTGATGCATCACTTATGATGCAGTTAGGAGCTGAAACTGTCTTTGTCGGATCTGGAATATTTATGAGCGATGATCCTTCTCCACGAGCAAAAGCTATTGTTGATTCTGTTACCTATTATAAAGACTCAAAAAAGATGGTTGACGTATCAATGGGCCTTGATTCAGCAATGAAGGGTATTGATATGTCAGAAATTCCTGAAGGTGAACGCTTGCAGGAAAGAGGTTGGTAAGGAATAAATAAATTCATAATGATAGGCGTATTAGCACTTCAAGGAGATTATTCTAAGCATATTGAAATTTTAGAAATGCTTGACTTTCAAGTATTAGAAGTTCGTTATCCAAAAGAACTATCTTTAATCGAAGGGTTGGTTATCCCTGGTGGTGAATCAACAACCATTTCAGATCTGATGGCGCGTTCAAATTTTCATAGTCCAATAAAGACTTTTGCTAAAAAAAAACCTATCTTAGGTACTTGTGCAGGGTTAATTATGATGTCTAAAAATTTATCAGATGATCGTATAAAATCTTTAGATATCTTAGATATTTCTGTTGATAGGAATGCATATGGACGACAAATTGATTCATTTATAGATCAAATAGAAGTATCGCTTAATGGTAAACAGAATAATGTTTTAGCTCCTTTTATTAGAGCTCCGAAAATAAATAAAGTTGGTAAAAATGTGAAAATTTTAAGCTATTATAAAAATGAACCAGTAGTAGTTAAGCAAGGACACCATTTAGGTCTAGCTTTTCATCCAGAGTTAGTCAATACAACTTTATTTCATAAATATATTTTTAGTGAACAATTTGAGATTAGTCATGCAACTTAATCTCCTTTCAAAAATAAAATCTCCGGCAGATATAAAAAAATTTTCAATTGAAGAATTAATTGAGCTTTCTAATGAAATTAGAATGCATACAATTAAAGTAATAAGTGAGATAGGTGGTCATTTAGCTCCTACTCTGGGTGTAGTTGAACTTACAGTTGCGATACATAAAGTTTTTGATACACCAGACGATAAAATTGTATGGGATGTTGGTCATCAAGGTTACGCTCATAAGCTTTTAACTGGTCGTTTTGATTCATTCTCAAGTATAAGAAAATTGGGTGGTCTAAGTGGTTTTTTAAAAAGATCTGAAAGCGAATATGATGCTTTTGGTGCAGGCCATGCTTCAACATCAATTTCAGCAGCTACAGGAATAGCTGAAGCAAGGAAAAGAACAGGTAAAAATTACCGTGTTGTCTCAATTATAGGTGATGGTTCAATGACTGGAGGGCTGGCTTTTGAGGCCTTGAATAATGCAGGTCATTTAAGAACACCTATGCTAGTTATTTTGAATGATAATGAAATGTCAATTAGTCCAAATGTAGGGGCTTTAAATACTTATTTGACTAAGATTGTTACTAATCCTTTGTACAATAAGATTCGAGATGAAATTTGGAAAATTTCGGGTAAAATACCATTTGGTAAAAGTACAGCTAGAACTTTCTTGCATCGTATAGAAGATAGTTTAAAATCTCTATTAGTTCCTGGAATGCTTTTTGAAGATCTAGGTTTCCGTTATATCGGCCCTATTGATGGGCATAATTTGAATGACCTTGTTCCTACTTTAGAAAGATTGAAAGATTTAAAATCGCCAGTTCTTCTACACATAAAGACTAAAAAAGGAAAAGGGATGGTTTCAGTTAATTCAGAGAATGGAGAATATCAGGATGATGCAGTAAAGTTTCATGCTGTAAAACCAAATCAAAAAGATAATACTAAATCAATAAAACTAGATCCATTCCAAGTACCAATATTTCAAGATGTATTTGGATCTTTAGTATGTGAAATAGCTAGAAATAGAGAAGATACAGTCTGTATTACTGCAGCTATGCGCGAAGGAACAGGCCTTGTTCCTTATGCCAAAGAGTTTTCAAAAAGATATTATGATGTTGGAATAGCTGAAGGTCATGCTGTCACTTTTGCTGCGGGATTATCAACTGAAGGAGTTCGTCCAATAGTAGCAATTTATTCTACATTTCTTCAAAGAGCCTTTGATCATATCATTCATGATGTTACGATACAACATTTGCCGGTTGTTTTTTGTTTAGATAGATCTGGGATTGCTGGCGAAGATGGACCAACTCATCATGGTGCTTTAGATATTGCTTATCTAAAATGTATCCAAGATATGATTGTTGCAGCGCCAATGAATGGGAATGAATTAAGGCATTTACTTTATACCGGATTAGATTATAATAATGGTCCTTTTGCAATAAGATACCCTAAAGCTTCATCGGTAAAGTTTGATAAAAATGGACAAGCTGAATTATTACCTATTGGAAGCTGGGAGGTTTTACGTCGAGGTAGCAAGGTTTTAATATTAGCCGTTGGTCCTCAGGTATATGATGCTTTAGATGCTGCTGAAATTTTAATTCATGATGGTATAGAATGTGAAGTTGTTAATTGTCGTTTTATTAAACCTATGGATAACGCGTATTTAAAATCAATTATTGGTCGTTTTGATCAAGTAATAACTGTTGAAGA
>TARA_B110000240_G_scaffold196960_1_pt1 | contig 20272 bp, 12 predicted proteins | sample TARA_B110000240 | Tara Oceans TARA_B110000240 (sample SAMEA4397611) | marine metagenome | biome: Polar Biome; feature: [DCM] deep chlorophyll maximum layer (ENVO:01000326); material: water (ENVO:00002006), including particulate matter (ENVO:01000060) such as... | depth 17 m | reverse complement strand
CCGGCACCATTTACTGCATCAATAACAATTTTAAAATGGCGACGTTGAATCTGATTGAGATCGATGCATTTTAAACTCACACAAGCAATTACATGTTTTTGGATCGCATTCTGTTCCGGCCAAATGATGCCTAGATCTTTTGCATCTTGGAGTTCTTTATTTTTATCCACCAAATTAAACAATTGTTCACACTCATTTGGATGTAAAAATGTACTGTCTTCTCTAACAAATTTGAGCCCATTCCATTCAATGGGGTTATGGCTTGCTGTAACAATAAAGCCACCCACGGCTTCTGTATTATGAACCATAAATTGGACAGTAGGTGTGGGAACAATACCGCAATAAATCACTGTTCTTCCAAGTCGAACTAATTCACCCATCATTGCCTGGATAATATCTTCTCCAGATGGTCGGCTATCTTGCCCTGCCATGATTACACCTTTTGGTAAAAATTGATGGAGTGCACGGGCGTAAACCACAGATAATTCTGGAGTAAGATGGGTTTCGGTAATCCCACGGACACCTGAAATACTTCTAATTATCATTAAATGGACTAAGAGTTACGAGTTAAGATTATGAATTAAGTATTAGAAATTCGAGACAGGTAAGAAAGGTTCCAAAAAGAAAAGCCCCGGCGAAAAACCGAGGCTTCTTTGATTTTCCAGTTAGGGAAACTATCGACGACTAGGTTTACTACTAGGTTTACGACGCCGTTGACGGCTTGCACGCGGATCATTCCGCATTGCATCTATCCTGGCTTGCCTTTTAACGCGACGAACGGTTTTCTTTCTTGCTTCCCGTTTTGCGTCACTTGGCTTTTCATAAAAGGAACGTGTCCGAATCTCTCGAAGAACACCTGCTCGTTCCCACATCTTTTTAAATCGACGTAGCGCACGTTCAAATGATTCCTTTTCTTTTACCTGAACTTCAACCACCTAAATCACCTCCAAAGTGTTGTTTTGTGGTTATTTAATTAAATTATTTTTGCTTTAAAAAAGCCGGCGATCTTACAGGATTGAGTTATCACATCCAAGACTTAAACAAGACTCACAAATTCTTCAATAGTCAATGTTTCAGGGCGACGAGTAAAATTAATTTGTTCCTGAAGGTCTGGATGAATCTCCCAGCCCTTGAGTGTATTCCGTAACATTTTCCTTCTTTGCGAAAAAGCAGTGGATACAAGTTTATTGAAACGCATATATTTTTCATCAGAAATAAGAGGATTTTCTTTTTTAGTGAAACGAATAATTGCTGAATCCACTTTAGGTTTTGGAATAAAAACATCCGGTGGAATTGTGAAACAATACTCCATATTTAAGTAGGCCCCAACCACAACTGTGAATCGACCATAGGCTTTTGTTCCTACGACTGCTGAAAGTCTTTCCGCCACTTCTTTTTGCATCATAATGAATGCATCGTCCCAAAAATGTAATTGCTCTATGAGCCAAAAAATAATAGGTGAGGTAATATTATAAGGAATATTCCCAATCACACGAACCAAATTTTTGACAGGCAACTTTTCTATATCCTGAAGAAGTACATCTCCGTGGACAATATTCAATCCTTTCAAAGATTCTCGATTTTTTAAATGCTCAATGAGCATTGGATCTATCTCAATGGCGACCATCTCTTTTACTTTAGGAAATATCAATTCGGTAAGTGCTCCCTCACCAGGTCCAATTTCAAGAATAGAGTCCGATTTTTTTGGATCAATAGTTCGAACAATTTTCTCTAAGAGATTTCTGTCAACTAGAAAATTTTGTCCCCACCTTTTTCGAAATGGATGGTCTATTTTTTTACTCATTTATGTATTGTAGTGAAGATCGCAAAAAATTATTTTGATTATTGAGTTCAGACACTAAGCCCTCACTTTTTTTTCTGTTTCCGCCATACAGGGAGAAAAAATAAGAAGAGTTAAAAAGTATGATGATTATTTTAGCGCACATATGGATTTTATTTTATTTAGGTAACCCAAAAAGGCTCGTAGCATTCGCTGAAGTTTTTTCTGCTATAAGTTTCAACGGCACATTGTGGATCTCTGCTAGTTTCTCTGCTACAAACCGTGTTCGTCCCGGTTCGTTGGGTTTACCGCGGTGGGGAACCGGACTCAGATACGGAGAATCTGTTTCAACCAAAATTCTATCTAAAGGTAAGTCCTTTGCTACTTCCGGTAAGTGGCTATTTTTAAAGGTGAGATTCCCAGAAAAAGAAATGAAGTACCCCAATTCTATAAATGCTTTAGCGGTTTCCAAATTGCTGGAAAAACAATGTGCCACACCCCGTACATCAGGAAATTCTTTTAATATTTTTATAACATCATCATCCGCGTCACGATTGTGAAAAATGACCGGTTTTTTCAAATACTGGGCAATACCCATTTGGGTTCGAAAAACATCTTTTTGGATCTCAGGATCAGTAATATTCCTGAAATAATCCAGTCCCATTTCTCCCAAGGCGACCATGGAATCAAAGGTCATGAGATCATAGATCTGATCCACAAAGTCTTCTGGGGCATCTTTTGCATCGTGAGGATGTACCCCGGCTGATGCAAAAATATTATCATGGGATTCTGCTATTAAGAGACATTCTCTGGCATCTTCCATATTAGTGGCCACGCAAATAAATCGGCTTACGCCCAGATCATGGGCACGATCCAGGACGCCGGAAAGATCGTTTTTCAGATCATCGTAAAATAAGTGGCAATGAGTATCGATTAGCATTTATCTATTTCTTCTTGTAAAATGATGGCCAAAAGTAAATTGATTTTACCAATATCACGATCATGAAATTTCAAAAAATGACTATGCTCCTATTTCTTCTTTCTATAGGATTCTCCCTATCTTCACGAGATGGTGATACGCTGGTGGTCCACCCTATCACTTGGAAAACACCAAGTCCGGAAGGCTGGGGCGCCCAATATAAACAGATAATCCAGTTTCCTGATGGGAATGAATCCTGGGCAAAGATCATCATGGTGCAAACTTTAAAATGTGATTCTGCCACCCAAGGAGATAAATATCCCTGTGGAGAATGGGACTATATCTGGAATACATTTGTTGATGTTCCCAGGGGAGATTCAACAGAAATATTTTCAATTGGCAGTTTTGTTACGCCTTATGGCAAGCGGCTTGTTATGGGCGGTGAAAATGGTTGGGAATGGACTTACGACATGACAGACTACGCGCCACTTTTACGAGGAGAACGATTTGTAACCGTGGGAAATAATCAAGAATTATTGGACCTGAAATTTCTATTTATTAAAGGAATACCTGCTCGGGAGGTTTTAAAAGTGGAAAATATTTTCCCCTATGGCCATCATAAGTATTCTGCATTATCTGACAACGAGATCTTAAAGGAAACAAAGATTCAACTTTTGCCTGAAGCCAAAGGCTTCAAAATGAAAGCGGTAATTTCAGGTCACGGACATTCCGGACCAAGAAACTGTTGCGAATGGGACAGTAAAACCCACACCTATTATATGAATGGGTATGAACTTTTCCGGTGGAATGTTTGGAAAGATTGCGGGAATAATCCAATCTATCCCCAAGGTGGAACATGGCCATTTGATCGAGCTGGTTGGTGCCCTGGGACCAAAGTGGATGAATACGAATTTGAACTTACGCCCTTTGTAAAAGTTGGAGATTCCATTGCCATTGACTATGGAATTGAGCCCTATTCTGACAACGGTGAAAAAGATGGTGAATTTCGCATGGCGCATCAATTATTTTCTTATGGTCAACCAAATTTTAAAAATGATGCGGAGATCTTTGACATCATCGCGCCAAGTTCTAAAGAAGAATATTCCCGGGTCAACCCAACATTAGGTAATCCCAGAATTCTCATTAAAAATACGGGTGGATATGATCTCCATTCATTGGAAATACATTATGGATTAAAAAAACGGAAAAAATCCATTTATAAATGGAGTGGAAATTTATCATTCCTTGAAAGTGATGAAGTTTATCTCCCCATTCCCAATTGGCATGGGCTGTCAAAAAATATTGTTTTTGAAGTTATCGTTTCAAATCCCAATGGTGAATTAGATGAAAACCCATTGAATGATCAACTAACATCAGTGATTCCTTTACCTAACATATTCCCGAATGAATTCACCTTACAAATCAAAACAAATAGTTTGGATCGCGCTCGGGAAAATTCATTTACGGTTTCTGATCTTGATGGAACTGTTTTGTATTCTGATGATAGTTTTTCAGATTCAACTGAATACAATATCACGATGAAAATCAATAACGGTGACTATCAATTCCTATTAAAAGATTATATGGAAGATGGTATCTCTGTTCATTGGTGGAACCGAAACAGTGCCCCGGAAAAGATTGGGATTAATGGTGAAGTCCGATTTTTATCCTTGAGTGGTGATACACTGCACCAATTTAACCCGGACTTTGGGCAAGAATTATTATATAATTTCCATGTAGGGCGGATACCCTAAAAGAGTCAATATGAAAAACGAACAAAAAAGAGCATGGGTTTATGGCTGTCTTATTAGATAGTGAAGGAAACCAGATGACGCTTCATTTCATGAAATAAATATGAGTTTTTATATTTCATCTCTCATGGTTGCCATACCGATCTTTATGGTTTTGATAGGCATTGAAATAGTTGCAGCAAAAAAGATGGGTATTCATGTAAACAATCCCGCGGACATGATCTCCAGTTTAAGTTCCGGGATTACTAATACAGCCAGAGATGGACTTAAGTATGGTCTGGTGATTATCAGTTATTCGTGGCTGGTTAATCATTTAACCCTTTATAAGTTGGAACCAGTTTGGGCTGCGGTATTTGTTGCTTTTATCGTTCAGGATTTTACGGGTTATTGGCTCCATCGCTTAAATCACCGTGTGAATATTTTTTGGAATCGCCACATCATTCACCATAGCAGTGAAGAGTTCAACCTCTCCTGTGCACTTCGGCAATCCATTTCTGACACTGTAAGATTTGGTGCTATCCTCATGATTCCCGCTGCACTCCTGGGTGTTCCCGCATCTATTTTTGCCGTTCTGGGGCCTATCCACCTTTTTATGCAATTCTGGTATCACACGCGTATCATAGATAAAATGGGCTGGCTGGAAAAGGTCATTGTTACGCCATCCCACCATCGCGTTCATCATGGCATAAATCCGGAATATTTGGATAAGAATTACAGTCAGATCCTCATTATTTGGGATAAAATTTTTGGCACATTCCAACTGGAACTGGCCGATGTAAAACCGGTTTATGGCATACTACGACCTGCCAATACATGGAACCCAATAATCATTAATTATAAACATCTTTGGCAGTTGATTCAAGATGCTTTCCATGCTGGAAGATGGTGGGATAAAATACGAATCTGGTTTATGCCCACAGGATGGCGACCTGAAGATGTGGTGGTAAAGTTTCCGATTAATACAATTGAGAATCCATTTGAACAAAAAAAATACAAAACAGAGAATTCTCTAACGCTTTTAGTCTGGAGTTACATACAAATGTCTCTCTCATTGGTTTTTATGTTCATCATGTTTTATGAAGCATCTGAACATGGAATCTTTATTACAGGATTAATTGCTGTATTTTTAATGACAAATGTTTTTTCTTATACCTCATTAATGGATGGTAAAAAATATTCTTTATTAGCAGACGGAATTAAAGTTTCTATTCTTTGCTTTATTATATTTTATCAAAATATTAGCATTCCAGATTTGAATATGAGTCTAAAAATATTTTTGGCTTATAGTATTATTTCAACAATGGGAACATTTTACTTTTTAAAAACAGAAGTGAGACTCAATCAGGTATTGAAAAGATAAATTTTCATTTGGTTAAGAATAATGATATTAATTCATTAACCCTAAAATAATTTCCACCCCATTTTCAGGTGAAATAAATCTTGGTTTTCCCTTCCGGTATTCATCTTCAATAATCAGCGTTACCAATTCCATATTCCCAGAATTAATCGCATACCGGCATACATCCTCTGCGCTCAAATTCAAGGTACCAGCCCTTTTGGACAATCTAAATTGGATATTCCCTATTTCGTTATACCCGCGATAAATCACTTCGGTGCAAACCTGAGATTCCGCATCATTGAAATCAAAAGAAAAATCATATTGATTCCCTAAATAGGAATGGATTGTTTGCATGACACCCATAATTTTCTGATTTGAAAGGTTCGGGCGAAAGACCGCAAGACGATTAATCTTAGTATCTAATATTTCTTCCAAAGATCCAGATACAACTCCTTCGGCGATAGCTTCAATAATATTATCGTTTACCTGAATCAATGATTTTTGGTGGTCTGTAATGTGAATATTGTTCCAATCAGATTTTTTCCAATTTTCTCTTCTACCCGTGTAAACAATACCATGTTTGAAGATTCCCGGCAGGAAAATATTGCTCATGAATCCTTCTGAATACGTGAGAATGATATCTCCTGGCTGCAATAAGGTCAGGAGTTGGTTTTTATCATCTTCACTAAAAATCAAAGGTTCTATTCCTGGAGCTTTAATATGTCCAACATGCGTAAATACGATGGCTTTTAAAGCTTCAAATCTTCCACCGGCTTTGCCGATCAATTTTTCCACTTTCTTTTTGATGGTGCTATGCCGCAAGCGATTGGTAATTCCTGGTGTAATTAATACAAAATGGTTCAGAATTTCTTCACGTAGCTTGACATGGGTGTCATGTAGCGGTTCGAGATTTGTAATTAATGGTCCATAAGTCGGGTCCATTATTAAAAGATTCAGAGGTGTTCCCGGTTCATAGATTTGCGTGTAGAAGATACTTGTAAATAATTCACGGGCGATATCCAGTTCGTCCAGGTTTTCAAGATTAGTTAAACTGTGATACACTTCCCGGAACGACCCACGTGAAATATCGCTCCGGAAATAGGCTTCATTCAATTTATCTATGACTTGGTCATCACCCATATTTTTTGTAATGAGAATTCCGCTGTATTTATAAAGTGTGAGGGCGGATGTATATCCCACCAGAAGGGCTTTCATATTTTCAGTGGGATCATTCGAGTAGGTATTATAATCACGGTATTTGTTAATGATGTCCCAAACAGACCGCCTCAACACTAAATACCGAAAGAGTAAATTTTCAATCTTGTCACTTTCAACATTGGAAAAATGGCCTGTTTCATAACGGGTTGCACTTGTCTGTATTTCACCCATTTCAAGGTACATTTGATCAAAGGCTACCTGAAATATTGAAAGCTTTTTTATATCATCTTCGAAAGTATTCGAAGCGCCAGAAAGAGGAAAAATGAATAAAATAAATACAGAAAAAAAGGTGAGCTGTAGACTAGAACGGGAATTCATTTGGATTAATTCATTCGGGGAAATAGTGGTTCGTGGTTTTTTAGTTCATTCCCAGGTGTTAAGCCGCCCCAACTTGAATTAGTACCTTTCGCATTTAGGACATCCAATAAAATAGCAGTTCTATTTGGCATGACCGGAGATAATAATACGGCTCCTATTCGGAGTGCTTCTCCTGCAGTATACAGGACGCGTCCCGCTGCATCTTTATCCTCCTTTACCAATTTCCAAGGTGCATTGTTTTCCATATATTTATTCACACTACGAATATATTGCATAATCTCTTCAATGGCTTCATTCAATCGCATAGATTCTATTTTTTCTTTTACAACTTCACCTAATGATTCACCATTCGATTTGATTACTGTTTCAGCCTCAGTGAAATCGCCCGGTTCTGGAATTTTTCCGTCATAATTCTTTTTCATAAGAGTGGATACACGGCTTAAGAGATTCCCAAAATCATTGGCTAAATCGCTGTTGTAACGCTGGATAAATGATTCCATAGTAAAACTGGAATCCTGCCCCAAGACCATTTCTCGCATGAGATAATAACGAACCGGATCTACACCATAATCATCAATCAGATCCATGGGATTGATCACATTTCCGAGGGATTTACTCATTTTAGATTCACCCATGAGCCACCAGCCGTGTGCAAAAATGGTCTTCGGTAATTCAATTCCCGCAGACATGAGCATTGTGGGCCAATAAACTGCGTGGGTAGTTAAAATATCTTTACCAATCAAATGATAAGATGCAGGCCACCACTTATTGAAAGATTCTTCATCTCTACCAAACCCAGGTGCTGTGATATAATTAATGAGCGCATCGAACCAGACATAGGTTACATAATCTGAATCAAATGGAAGTTCGATTCCCCAGTTCAAGCGAGATTTAGGACGGGAAATACAAAGGTCATTCAGAGGTTGACGTAAAAATCCAAGTATTTCATTTTTCCGATGATCCGGTTGAATGAATTTTGGATTGGATTTTATGTGATCAATAAGCGCTTGCTGGTATTTACTCATTTTGAAAAAATAATTTTTCTCTTTTAATTGTTTGATATCCCTGAATTCTCCACTCTCTGCTTCTTTTTCTGTAATGAATCGCTCTTCCGAAACAGAATATAATCCTTCATATTCCGCTTCATAAATATCTCCCTTATCCATAACCTGCTGAAGAATATCTCGAACCACTTTTTTATGTCTCTCTTCAGTGGTGCGAATAAAATCATCGTGGGAAATGTGGAGCTGCTCCCATAGCTCTGTAAATCGTGGAGCCATTTCATCGCAATGTTGCTGCGGTTCAACGCCACGTTCTTCAGCCGCTTGTTGGACCTTTTGTCCATGTTCATCTAAACCGGTTAGGAAGAAAGTCTTCTTTTCTGTATTTCGGTGGTATCTAGCTAAAACATCGGCTAAAATGGTCGTATAGGCATGACCGATATGAGGCTTGTCATTCACATAATAAATGGGAGTTGTTATATAAAATGTGTTGCTCATGGGTTCAAATGTTTCTGAATTCGCAATAAAAGGTTTGTCAAAATTAGTGGCATGTATAGGTTCATTGGAATGGACAAGGTGGCATCTTCCAACTCAAAAGTAATAGCTGAAAAATCTGCATTCGGATTTGTTGAAATCAATCGTTCCATCCCCGGTTTAAATGATGTTTCATGCAATATATCATCAACACGTCTTGCCAAACGATTTGCCGATCGAAACCAGATTTTCAGCATCATAAAATGGAATAAAAGTGTGGCGGAATCCTGGTGAGCTAATCTTGAATAAGTTTGGGTGAATTTTCGCCAATGATCCGGGTTATCATTTGAGATCATTTTTACAAGTCCATTCACCAATTTCAAAAGATCACCAATAGGTTGAGAAATAAGGAACCGGGCTTGATGAATATTGCCTTGACTTAATCCAGTCAGTAATTGTATTTCCGAATCTTTTACCATTTTCATTTGGAGCCAATCCCGAATAAATATGTCATTCAACCTAGGGATTCCAACACGCTGACATCTTGATAAGATTGTAGGGAGCAATAATTCAACATGGTCAGTTACCAGAATCAATGTTGTATTCTCCGGCGGCTCTTCTAGGATTTTTAAAAGTGCATTAGCAGCTTCACCCATTCCCACAGATAATAAATGAGCATCAAAGATGAGAACAATTTTTCGTCCAGTTGGTTCACTTTTAAAATACAATGTTTTCCGTAATTCTCGAACAGATTGAATTAAAATTCGGTTGGATTTAGGAATTTTAATTTTATGAAAATGATCTTCTGCTTTTTTTGCAATGGCTTCCGTGACCAATTCCATATCACCCTTACCTATTGTAGATGATGTACCAGACCCGTCGTCTTTTTTCTTTCTCAAGGTAGGAAGTGGAAAAATGAGTTTCAGTTTTTCATGCTGTAATTGACGAAATCGTTGACAGGAAGGACACGTATCGCAGGGCTTTTCTGAAGAAGTTTCACAATTCAACAATTGAGAAAATCGGATTGCCAGACTTTCTTTTCCACATCCCGCCGGTCCTGAAAACAAATAGGCACCTCCAACTTGCTTTGATATCCTAATTTGAGATAACCGCTCCCAAACCCGAGGTTGAGCAGACAAAATATCAAGGGTCATTATTTCTTGGTAAGCCATTTTTCCGGATCTAGTTTTTGCCCTTTACCCCAAATTTCAAAATGAAGTTTTGATCCATTAATAGAGCCGGAATCTCCCATATAAGCAATCACATCCCCATTGCGGACCTCACCATCCACATTGGTTTGAATATTGGTAACATGGCTGTAAACGGTATAAAACCCACCACCGTGGTCAATAATAATGGTTGTGCCGTAACCGCGAATATAGGTGATAGTGGTTACAACACCTCCCATAATAGATCGGATTGCAGACCCGGGCTGGCCTTTAATATCAATCCCGGGATTTTCTGTTGTTGTTTTGAGTTTGGGATTCCATTGGCGTCCAAACTTGGCAATGATTCTTCCATTTGCTGGCCAAGGTAATCTTCCTTTTAAGGCGCTAAATGATTTGGTTTTAAGCGCAGCTTGCTGTTGACGGATTCGGTCTTCCCTATCAAACCGGGCTTTATCTTCTAATACTTGTTTAATAATGTTTTCTAACTGGTTAATCCCGGTTTCTTTTTCTCCCACATAATTAGAAAGTGCTTTCTTATCTGTGCGAATTCTATTCAATTCTTTTTCTCGGTTAATCCGCATATTGCGATAGGTACTCATCTGTTTTTCTTTATCTCTTTTCAAGATCAGGTTTTCCCGCAAAGATGCTTCTAATTCTAATTTTTGCTGACTTATTTCAATGAGAAGTTTTTCAATTTGTTTTGTCAACTTCTTTTCAATATCAGAGATAATTTTCAAATAATGCGTTCGGTACATAGCTTGTCGCCATGTGGTAGATGAAAACACTTTTTCAAGATCAGTGAGCCTGCCTTTTAAATAGGAATTCACCACTCGCTGTTCATATCGAACACGGAGTATTTCCAACTCATTCTCATTTCTCAGAAGATCTTCCTTTAGTTGCATAACACGACTTCGTGTTTTTTTCTCTTCTTTTTTCAAGGATTGAATTAATCTGGATGTGAGGGCTATCTCTTCATCCAAGGATGTGATTCGATTAGAAGCGGATCTTTCCTGCGACTCAGTCTTTTTGATTTTAGAACGTAATTGCTCGATCTCTTTCTTTAAACCGTTGATCGCTTTATTCTGGTACCGCAACTCATTGTCATAATCTCGCTGGTCTGTTTGGGCAAAAACAACCGATATGAGAAACAAATGAAAAAGTATTTTAATTAGAAATTTCACAGCTTGAAAAATACCGGGATTTTATTTCTTTCAATAGAACAGAATTTTGTTTTACAAGTTATAATTTTTCAATCTTAAAAAGTTGATAATAATGGAAAGAAAGCTGAAGAGATTTCTGGTTAACAAAATAGATCCATAATTGTTCTTCAGGATTTGTGCCATTACTACCGATGATCTTTTCATGAGGTTCTCCCAATAATGCCTGTACCTGTGGGATCGTTTGTCCAACTTTGAGTTTTTCTGACCGGGCAATGGCTTGCCCCTTTCGAGCCAAATTCATTTTCTGCTCGATCAAGATACGTGTCTTATAGTCTGATAACGTTTGTAACTTCTGATTAAGATCCAATAATAACTGTTCATTTCTTTTCCCAATACCCCCAGAAAGCTCCCGTGCAAATTCCAGGGAATGGATTGCCAATTGGATCTCTTCAAATTCATCTGCTTCTGTAGCCAATTTCGCCATTTGGATCCCCGCACGATATTGCAGCGATTTAACTTCATAAATAAGGTCAGGATTCATCTCCAATGCATTCGCATATTTTCCCATAGCCTTTCCAATAAATCTCGCAGCTTGGTATTTTTTCCCTTCGCCCAATATAACCCAAGACTTAAATCGCCGAAGTTCTTTTTTACCGTGAATTGAAAATTCTGCTACATGTTTAACAAGATTATAGGCTTCATCATATTTGAATTCTTTTAGCATATTTTCCGCTGCTAACATCCATAATAAAGCAATTTGATCGATCCTTCGATCTAGGGTCTTCATTATTAATGTGTCATTTTTTACAAGAGATTTTGCATACATATATTTATCCAATGCTTTCTGTGTTTTATTCTTTTTGTCCAGCATGACTCCTTCATCCATAATGGTATAGGGTATTTTATATTCGCAGTCAGCTATGTACTCCTTTGCGCGGTGACGGTTCGCATGGGTCGGGTAGTCCGATAAAAATTGCATGAAATTGTTTCTTGCATGGACATAATCCTTTCGGTAGTAGAGTTTTTTTGCTTTATCTCCAATCGTTTTATTTCCACCGTAAAATGCCGATAGTGTTAAGTACAATCCATAATTTGAAAGATCAAATCGGTTGATAGGGGTTATATCATCGGGATCCAAAATGGTGTGAATCTTGGTATAAGAATATCGAAAATCTAACCCAACCGTAAATCTGCTCTCTTTACCAGGATCCAAAATAAATCGAATACCGGCCCCATACGCTGCTGATGTTCCGGAACCCGTTAATGTTTCGTCCCACTGTTCATGGTCTGGAGTATAAAAAAGAGCAGATGCCAATCCATAGGAATATCGAAAGTTAATAAACCAGTTATTGAAAGGCTGATATTGGAAATGGGTCGTGAGCATGTATTCATCTATCTTGGGAGAAAAATGAACTGCATCGCCCCAATTAACATTTGTTTGGCTCCATTCTTTGTACGGCACTTTCGCACCAGAAAAAGTTGTGCTGGTACGGTAGGTGAGCCCTGTCATAACATTCATCCAACTTGAGCCTACCAGGTAATGGGGAATATTGATCAAACCCACATCCATTTCCATAGATGACCCCCACAAGTTGTTAAACTCCTGAATGATGTATTGTTCAGGATCCACAGTTTCATCATATTTGATCTTATCCGGATCATCTTTGGCGGATTTATCACCCAGAGTTGAAGCACTACCAGATGTTTCACCATTAAACCCAATCCCGTAACGTATTTCAACCGGAATCATATTAACCGGTGCAGCAAATTCTCTTGCGTGAAACCACTTATCGAACCAGGCGCCTTCTTCATAAGCGGATTCGGTATCAAATTTGATTAGCCCAAACAAAAAAGTTTTTGGTTTCTTTTCTTCCTCTATTTGGCCGCATAATCCTGACAAGATGAGTATGAAAAAGGCGTGGCGTGTTTTTTTCATGATTAACATGTGACGTTAAAATTCCATGATTCCAATGATTTTTACAAGAAGAGACTATTAAAAATCAAGTTAACTTTCCCATCCTAATTTTGGGAACAAATCAATCAATTATCGCATTGTTTTTATATGGTTAAAAAAACCACTTTATACTTCATTATGCTGGGCATGATATCGGCCCAATCTTTTTCCATTGCCCGTATCCATTACAGTGGCGGTGGCGATTGGTATAGCGATCCCAGTAGTTTACCCAATTTACTAAGTTACCTGAATTTGAATACACCCATGTCTGCATATGATGAAGAATTTCGTATTAAACTCACTGATGACGACGCAAATCAATATCCTTATCTTTATATGACAGGACATGGCAATATCCGTTTTACAGATGATGAGGTAATCGCATTGCGATCTATATTAATGAATGGAGGATTCCTCCATGCCGATGATAATTATGGTATGAATGATTCATTTCGACGGGAAATGAAACGTGTTTTTCCAAATAAAGATCTTGTTACCCTGCCACATGACCATCCCCTTTTTTCTTCATATTTCAAAATGCCAAATGGGCTCCCCAAAGTACATGAGCATGATAATCACCCACCTCAAGCATTGGCATTATTCGAAGATAAACGAATTATCTTAGTTTATACTTTTGAATCAGATTTAGGCGATGGATGGGAAGATGCAAGCGTTCACCAAGATCCATTTCCTATCCGTGAAGCTGCATTGAAAATGGGAGTGAATATTATCTATTTTGCCCTAACACAATAATGCAAATCAAAAAACATATTCAAAATGCGAGGTCAATTCGATTTTGGCAGGATGTGATCTTAAGTCTATTATGGATAGGAATTATTGGCTCATTATTATTTTTGATCGGGATTGAACTGGAAACAGTTTTTTACTTTCTTCCCAAAATTAAAGTCAAAATTCTTATTCTTATTTGTGGATTATTCAGCGCTTATGTACTGTTTTGGTTAATCCAGTATTTCAGAGCGGAATCTGATCAAATTGATTCATATAAAATTGAAACATTGGCCCTTCAACTGGGCCGGGCCGCCTACCCGGAAAAACAGGATACGATCCTGAATGCATTGCAATTGGAATCGAGTTCCGTAAAAAATGAATCGGAAGATTTGGCAAAATCATATATAAATAAAATATCAAAAAAGCTAAAAAACCTTGATTACAACTCACTATTAAAAGATGAGAAATTAGATTCATTGAAACAGGGTTTGCTGGGTACTTGGATCGTATTGATTCTTATATTCAGCATGAACTATCAAGAAACCGGTGATGCATTCTACCGATGGTCGACTCCCACGACTGAATTCCAAGCTCCAAAGCCATTCTCTCTCTCAAGTATCTCCGGGGATATTCACATTTTAGGCGGGGAAAAAGCTGAAATTATAATCCTAGCAAATGGGGAAAAACCAGATACAGTTTCACTACAATTGATACCTAACCAAATCTCAACTCAGGAAAGAGATTCATTAACGTTAACCTTTTTAACAGTGCTGGATACCATGGGAAATTATCGCTTTGAATTGCCAGAATTATTTCAAGATTATTCCTACAAAGCGGTAGTTAATGCTGAATATTTTTGGGAAGCGTGGATGCAGGTTGCATCTGTCCCAGATACCATATTTGTCACCGATAGACCTTTTTTTGAATCATTCCTGATTACAGTGGTTCCACCCAAATATAGTGGATTGAGTACGGAGTCACAGGAGGGAAATGTTGCGGTAGTTCGCGGTCTAAAAGGATCTATAGCGCAAATCTATCTTTCATCCAATCGGGTATTGGAATCAGCCTGGCTTATTATCAATGGAGAACGAATAGATATTGCTTCCACCCATCAATCTGCCTCCGGTTATTTTACCATGATAGATGAAGGTGAATTCACAGTGAATCTTGTAGATCAACGTGGGATTACAAATCGGGATCCGGTGCCCTATACCATAGAAATAATTCCGGATCACGACCCTAGCCTTTTTGTGATTAAACCGCCACCCATGATTGAATTAGGGAGCGACCAGACCATACCGATTCATCTTGAGATAGAAGACGATTATGGTTTCACCAATCTCCAAGTCGCTTACGAGGTACGCCGGCCAATGTATCTCCAGGCTGATCCTTATGTGGCTATGTTCACTCTAAATGATTTGAATCCTGATACAGTTGTCCAAACGATCCATAATTTATGGGACCTAGCTGATATGCTTCTTATGCCAGAAGATGAGGTACATTTCCATTTTGAACTCACGGATAATGATATTATCTCCGGTCCTAAAAAAACGGTGTCTTCCACTTTTATCGCTCGCGTACCATCATTAGCCGATCTTTATGAAACAGCTGAAAACATGGAATCAGATTTCATGGAAGAAATAACAACCGGGACAGAAAATTTTCAGGAGTTGAAAGAATTGTTTGAAGCATTGGAACTAGAAGCCCTAAAAACTAAAGATCTAGATTGGGATCAACAGCAATCTGTAAAGAATGCCATTGAAAAGACAAAAGAACAATTTGCTAATATGGAAAAAATGGCTGAAACCATTGAATCCATCACCGAGCAGGCAGACAAACATGACCTCTTTTCACCTGACCTCTTAGATAAATTCAAAGAGTTGTCGGACTTGGTCCGCGATGTAATCCCGGAAGATATGCTTACCAATATGGATAATCTTCAGGAATCACTTGAAAATATGGATATGAAACAACTCCAGAATACGCTGAACGATCTTGCGGAAAATATAAATCAAATTGAGCAAGACCTGGATAGGTATTTGGAAATTTTCAAACGGTTACAGGCTGAGCAAAAAATGGATGAACTCCAAACTCGCATGGAACAGCTTTTTGACCAACAACAATCATTGGACCAAGAAATCAACCAAACCAACGAACAGACAGACAGATCCACATTAAAAAGACTAGAACAGGAAGAAAAAAGGAATCTAGAAGAATTCGAAAACCTTAAATCTCTTATGGAAGAGGCATCTGAACTGGTGGAAGATTATAGTCAAAAAACATCCGATGATTTATCCGAACTGGCGGAATCTCCTTTGACGGAGCAGACTAAATCTTCGCTCATGGAAACTATGAAAAATTTGTCACAACAAAATTTACAACAGTCTCAAAATAGTAGTGAGCAATCTCTGGATAATATGCAAATGATGATGCAGGAATTGATGCAGATGCAACAGCAGTTCCAGCAAGAGACAGTGGCAGAAATGACAGAAAAATTTCAAGCATTGATGCAGGACATGCTCTATCTATCTTCCCAAGAAGAGCAATTGCGATCGGAAGTAAAATCTGCATCAAGGAATTCACCGCGTCTTCGTGAAATGGCGGCAAGACAACAAGTCCTGCAAGATCAACTGCAATCCATAATGAATCAAATGATGGATCTTTCTAAGGAAACATTTGCCATCACGCCCGAAATAGGACGAAGTGTTGGAAAAGCAAATGCGGGAATGCAAGAAGCAAAAAATAAATTGACAGATCGGAACGTGGGTAAAGCCGGAGAAAATCAAAATATGGCTATGGAAGGGTTGAATGAAGCTGCGTTGGGACTTTTTAACAGCATGCAAAGTATGCAGCAATCTGGATCTGCAAGTGGGTATTCACAATTCTTAAAAATGATGCAGCAAATGGCAGGTCAACAACAGGGATTGAATCAACAAGGAATGCAATTAAGTATGGGACAAATGGCTGCAGCAGCCCAACAACAAATGATGCAACAAATGCTCCAGAAACAACAAGGCCTCCGAAAGTCATTAGAACAAATGATGAATGAGATGCGACATTCCGGGCAAAAAGGGATGGGGGATCTGGGTGGTATTGGTAAAGAAATGGATGAGGTAATCAAGGACCTTCAGCGAAAACGATTCACCCGAAAAACTCAAGAACGACAACAACGGATATTGTCTCGAATGCTGGATAGCCAAACATCAATGACTCAACGTGGATTCAAGGATGAGCGAAAATCAACATCTGCAGAATCTACAGTAGCATTCGAAGGTCCTGGTGGGTTACCAGCGGATATGGGACAACGACAAAGTCTTGCTCTTCAGGCTTTAAATAAAGCCATTAATGCAGGATATTCTCGCGAACATCAAACAATGATTAAGCGATATTTCAACTCATTGAGCCAACTCCAAACTGAGCAGAAAAATGTGGATACTGACAATGAAAAATAAAAGTCTGATTTTCATATTTCTGTTTTTCAGCTATGCCCTATTGGGACAAAATAAAGCATCTATAAATGCATCTATAAAAACAGCAAAAATGCTGGAAAGAAAAGGAGATGTGGATGGAGCAATCGCAATCTATGAAGCGGTGCTTTTAAAAGATCCCAAAAATCATCGAACCGTACGAGATATGAAATCTATATTAAAGATAAATCAACGGTATGATGAGGGAATTCTATTCATTCGTGAAAGACTTATTCACACTCCAAATGACATTCAACTTTATTCCGAGTTGGGAGAATTATACTTTTTAAATGGGCAACAAAAGGATGCAAAAACTATCTGGACTGCAGGGGCAGAAAAATTTAAAAATAATCGTCCCTATTACCAAATCATGGTTTCGCTTTATGGCCGACTCAATCTGGATAAAGAACTAATTTCATTATTGGATACAGGCAGAGAAAAATTTGGTCAATCTTTTATGGCCTATGAAGCGGGAATCCATTACCAAACCCGGCGAGTTTATGATAAAGCTATGGACCAATTCATTCTTCACCTTTCCCACGAACCTAAAAAAAATGTAATCATCCAACGTAGAATTCTTCTCATGAGTGATGATGAAGATGCAGTTCCAATCATAGAGAATAAACTTAAAATAGCATCACAAAAACATCCAGATATACTACTTAATGTCTTGAGCGAATTCTATTTTAAACAGCGAGAATATGATCGTGCCTTCGATGTAAAAAAGGATGGGTCTGAATCTGGAAAAACTAATTTTAATGATTGGCTGACATTTGCAAATGAATGTCGGAAAGAAAATCAGTTTAAAATTTCAATCGAGGCATACAATTTTATTCTTGGTCAAAAAATTAATTCAAATTGGGCAGGGAAAGCATTATTGGGACTCGCCCAAACATTTGAAGATCAAATTATTCCAAGTCAAGAATCTCATTTGATTCCATACTTTTTCGATAACAATTTGTTTTTCGAAGATCCATTCCAGTTGAATTCAACTCTATCATCAGAGCATCTTGAATCCAGCCTTGCTCTGTATGATTCTCTCTTGATTTCTCTTCCAAAATCCCCCCTTTTGGCAGAAGCATATTTCCGCTTAAGCGAAATAAAATATAGGATTCTCCATGATTTTGATCAGGCATACAATCTGCTTCATAAAGCGATGCAAAATAAACCGGATAAGAGATTAAGATTGAAAATTGTGTTAAGAATTGCAGATGTTTTAATGGCAAAAGGACAATCAAAAGAAGCTTTAACATTTTTAAAAAGACAATTGAAGCAAAACTATTTACCTGCAATTGAACAAAAAATGATACTAGTCCACTTTTTAACGGATGATCCTGACTCCACCATGAAAATTGTTCAATCATCATTCATAACTATGAGCCCTATTGATCCATCTTTCAATGATCTGATGGAACTGAAAAATATCCTTACACAATATTATAACAATGAACCTTCCGGAAAAATAACCTTTCAACATTTTCTAAAGGCAGAATGGTATTTAAGACAACGGAAAATTGGTGATGCGATCCGGGAGTTAAATTTTCTTTCAAATCAGGATTCTATGGCAGCTATCGCCCCTTTAGCCATGCTTCGAAAGGGACTTTTACATTACAGGCTCAAAGAATATGACAAATCACTGAAATTGGCACACTCTCTTGGTGGGACTCCGTTGGAAGATCGAGGTATCATCTTGGCCGGACAAATATACGAAACAAAATATTTAGATGTTGAAAAAGCCATGGAACAATACATGCGAATTCTAGATGAATTTCCAAAATCCATTTTTTCTGAACCCATTCGATATCACATACGGACACTGCAACAAACGGAAAGTTAATGAAACAGTTAATTCTACTTCTCTCTATCTCATTCGTCTTCGGACAAAAAATCCTTATTCCAATGGATCAGTCACAGAACGACCATTTAAAAGCATATGGTATTGCCTATCTCACATTAACAAAAAACACTACTATTGAATGGCTGTTAAATTACCGTGGGGGTTCCTTTTTGATTGATGCGCATCAATTTGTTCAAACCGAGTGTAGAATTCGTGGAGTCACTTTTGAACCTATAAATGTAAATGATCTGGTTAATATTTATTCAGAAATAGACCAAGGTAATATGGATATTGTTCTCTTGGAAAAGAAACCAAAAATTGCTATTTACACGCCACCAAATAAACAACCCTGGGATGATGCTGTAACATTGGCGCTTAATTATGCAGAAGTGGACTATGAGACACTTTGGGATGAGGAAGTTCACCGAGGAGAATTAGCAGATTATGATTGGCTCCATCTTCATCATGAAGATTTTACAGGACAATACGGGAAATTTTACCGCAGCCATCATAACGCCCAATGGTATCGGGATCAGGAAAGAGAATTTAAATCTGTAGCCACTAAGTTAGGATATCCCAGTGTCCACGAACAAAAGAAAGCCATAGCACGGAATATTAAAAATTATGTGGGCAATGGCGGATTTCTTTTTGCCATGTGCTCCGCCACAGATTCATACGACATTGCACTTTCCATGGAAAATGTAGATGGGGCACATTCCGTTTTTGATGGTACGCCCATCGATCCCAGTCTTCATTCAAAATTAGATTATTCGCTACCGTTTGCTTTTACTGGATTCAAACTTTTACCGGATCCCATGGTATATGAATTTTCTGATATTGATATTCCACCCAGCCATAATCCTGTGACTCGTGGAGCAGAAGCAGATTACTTTTCACTATTTGAATTTTCCGCCAAGTATGATCCGGTACCCACCATGCTTACCCAAAACCATGTGACCATTGTGAAAGGATTCATGGGACAAACAACTGGATTTCATAAAGATAGAATTAAGAATCATATTGTGATCATGGGCGAAGACCCTGCATCAGATCAGGTAAAATATCTGCATGGAAACTTCGGAAAAGGGACGTTCACTTTTTATGGTGGGCATGATCCGGAGGATTATCAACATTTTGTTGGAGACCCGCCAACAGA
>TARA_B110000240_G_scaffold134073_1_pt1 | contig 21185 bp, 18 predicted proteins | sample TARA_B110000240 | Tara Oceans TARA_B110000240 (sample SAMEA4397611) | marine metagenome | biome: Polar Biome; feature: [DCM] deep chlorophyll maximum layer (ENVO:01000326); material: water (ENVO:00002006), including particulate matter (ENVO:01000060) such as... | depth 17 m | reverse complement strand
GATCACGTCCAACGGCCAGCCGTACATGAACTGGCAAACCCGGGTTTTCTTCCAAACCTGGTTGCGCGCGTCAGGCGAGCCTGGGTCTCCTTTAAAGCACTTCACCAGAGTGCTTCATCGCACGAAAAACGACGAGCTGATGAACGAAGTCCCGACGATCCGAATCACTCCGACGCACAAGGAGTGCGACGAGGGTTGCGACTACGCGGTTAAAGACCGAGCGCGCGCCATCGCGGAGTGGAGTCAATTGGCGGATTCGAAAAAGTGTTCGCACGTGTTGATGGCGGAAGCGGATTACCTGCTCGTAAGGTCACCCCCTCGCTCTGTGCTGTTAGCAAAAGGACACACATACGGCTTTCTGTTCGGGTACATCATCCCGTGGCACAAAGACGCGGCGCCGGCGTCCGAAAAGCTCGCGGAAGCTACCTGGGGCGCCGATCCTAAAGACTGGCCCGACTTGAAACGCGTCCCGCAATCCGGAAATGCCCCGCAGGTTGTGCACAGTGACGACCTTTCCAAGGTGGCAACAGTGTGGGCGGACCTGGTGGAGTTCGGGGAAACGGACGTTACCGTGAAGAACGTGTTCGGGTGGGTGAGGGATATGTACGCGTTTGACTTCGCCGCGGCGAAAGTCGGCTTGACAGGTGCGGGGCTTTCCCAATCACCACGTTCCGCGCGGACTGATTGCCCATACTCGTACCAGAAGGGACTATAACCTCTGCCCTGACTGTGTGTCCATACATCGCGATATACTCGTACCAGAAGGGACGTCTTCCCTCTGCCCTGACTGTTTGTCCATACATCGCGATATACAAGACTGACACTTCTTTTTTACATCGAAGTGCATTACCCACCGGTGCCCCTGAACAAACTCATGGTCCAGCCCCCCGCGGATACGGATTTGGGGAAAGGGTGTTTGATGCACTACACCTGGAGTCCTATTTTATCGGATTCCAAGAAAAACGAGCTTTGGAGGTTCGACAAACGGAGTTTCCGGGGCGGCGAGGGGAGTACCAGGTACGTATTTGCATTTCCCAAATCCGCCACACCTACGTTTGCCGATTGTCCGCGCGTAGTTACGTAGGACACGCGGCCTTACAAGACGTTAACCACTTTCCTTTCACAGCTACTTCACGGTTCTCGGCGAACAGCCGTTGCCGCCCGCGTGGGACCCGGACGCGGGGTACAAACTCCAAGCCGGCGAGGTCGTCACGCAAAACGGCCTGGAGCTCATGGCGCTCATGGCGACCACGTTCAACACGGGCGTGCGCGCGCTTCAGAAGTTTCCGATGGGGTGCCACGGTTTGGAGGACGTGCGCTTGGCGAGGGAGGGGTAGGTGGGTGTATTAGGTGTAGGATTGAGGGAGGTATCGGTGCGAGACGTGTTCAATGCACTCGATTTTACGTTTTTGCCTTTCAATCTTGCGTATGAAAAACCGTCTCATCGGTTTCACCATCTCCGTGTTGAAACGCAACTGGTGTGTGTTTTACGATCAACTGACTGTCGAACGCCACGTCGGATACCCAGCACCTGCTGCATTTTCGATGGCGGCACGGATGGTTGTCGCGATTCGGCGAATTTGCCGCCACTCGGCGCGCCGATCGAGCGCGTCCCGCGGCACACCGCGTCGCGCCACACGCTCGCGTTTCAAACCCGTGCTTCGGACACCCCCGCGTGCCACTTTATGTCCAGGAAAATGGCTGCCTTCACGCTCACGAACGCTCGCGCCCTTCTCACCAACCCCATCACCGCGTCGGTTGGCGGCCGCGCCGCGAAAGCGGCGGTGTGCAACGCGTCGCGCAGCAGTGTCCCGGCTTTCGCGCGCGTCGTGGTGCCCGCGCGTTCCTTCGGCGGCCTCGCCGTTTCCGGCGTCGCGCAATCCAGGGCCACTGTCGTGCGCGCGTTCCACTTCACCGCCATGTCCATGGACGAAGAGGGTGGCGACTCCGCCGGTGCCACGGAAGGCCCGGTCAAGCTGTACGTCGGGAACCTTTCATGGGGCGTCGACGACGCCTCCCTCGGGGACATGTTCGCGGACTTCTCCGCGAGCGACATGACCGTGGTGAAGGACAACGAATCCGGCCGCAGCCGCGGATTCGGGTTCGTCACCCTGACGAACCAAGCTGAGGCGGACAAGGCCATCGCGGCCCTGGACGGCATGGTGCGTACCCCCCCCCAATCGCGAATCACCGTTGCCCCGATCCGAACACGACCTCTTTCGACGTGGCGGGCGAGGAGAGGCGATTTTTTGGCACGATTTTAGTCGACAAATCAGTCGCAGAAAAGCGTAAGTGTGACAAGTTTATCCATGAAAGAATTGTTCATGGAAGCGCAACGAGCTCGCCTCGCACCTCGTCCTCTCGTACGGTTAATACCTCGTTAACCCACCTTCCCTCCCCCCCCCATCGGACACCAAAAACAGGACATCGACGGCCGCCCTCTGCGCGTGAACATCTCCGTCGCGCGCGGTGACCGCCCCGAGCGCGCGCCCCGCCCGGATCGCGGCGAGAAGAGCTTTGAGTTCGACGCGCGCAAAATCTACTTCGGCAACCTTTCGTGGGGCATGGACCACCTTGATTTGCAGGACCTTTGCGGCGAGTTCGGGGTGGTGGAGGACAGCCGTTTGATCACCGACCGCGAAACCGGACGCAGCAGAGGGTTCGGGTTCGTCACCATGGCCACCACGGAAGAGGCGGAGGAAGTCGTGCGTCAACTCAACGGCCAGGACGTGGACGGCCGCGTGCTGCGCGTCAACATCGCGAACGTGGACAAGTAAACCGTGTGCGGGTTTTGTGGACGGGTTTTAATTGTTTACAGTTTTGTGTAACGTGAACAATAAAGTACTTGTTCGCGGTTTCGTGTAACGCGACGAGTGACTGTTCACGCGGCGGATAATATTGTCCTGAGTAGTGATCCTCGGCAGTAATACTACCGAGGAACTAATTTGTGTAGATGTTTATGGTAAACACTGGTAGAGAGTAGATGACGCGAAGGCGAAACGCTTCGCGTGTGTAACAAACTAATTCCAACAAGAAGTGCGCGGAGGTTGGTGTGCTCTTCGTCGCGTTCGGCGCGTCACTCACGTCAACGCGAAACTTTATTTGCGTCTCTGCCCTCGTCAGACGTGCTCGTCGACATTCAACAACACAACACCACGCGCAAGTTGTCCACCAGTTTAGATGGTTTCCTTCAGGGAAACGTGTTGCCCGAGGTTTTCCGTGGGCGAGAAACGTTGGATGTCCGGCGGAGTGACGATGGAAAAGGTGAATGACTATTGAAAACTTGTTTTATTCTTTGGCGCCGCGCGTGTCCTTATCGATCGTCTTCCCGATTCGCGGTGGTCCCGGGCTTACCCCCGCCTGCTCGATTCCGCCATGCCGTGCAGCGCGAGCGCGCGTTCCTGTGCCTTGGCGAAAACCGCGGGATCCACGGCGTCACGCGCCGCCACGCCGCCCATCGCCATCTGCACCGCCGCCGCCGCCGCCGCATGCATGGTTTCTCGGTGCATCGCGGCTTCCATCTCGGCGGGCGAATTGCCGTCGAACAATGAGCTCAACCCTGACAGCCCGGACACTGCAGCACCTCCCGAGGCGTGTACGTCCCGAAGCTCGCAGCCGCTCGTCCGCCGGTTCCCAAACCCGTGGCCGTTGGTCTTCCCCGCGTTTCCGTTGGCGTTTCCGCTGTACCAGGCGTACAGCGCCTGCAACGGCGCGACGGTAGCGGGCGACGCCCAGTGCGCGGCGCCGCCCGCCACTCCGGCCGGCGACGGCGCGTGCATGATTGGCGCGCCCATCGTGGCCATTGACAGCTGGGCGATCCACTCCGGTGACCGCATCAAAGCAGCCGCATGCACTGCGGTTTGGTCATCGTTCACGTGGACACTCTCTTTTCGTGTCGCGGTCAAACCAGGCGCCGGCGAGAACAGCGACGAGCGCCGTTGCGCGTTGCCGTGGAAGGAAACGCTCGGGCGCCGGGTAGCGTCGTGGCCGTTTTTGCCTGACGTACCGCCCACGGAGTTGTCAGTCAGGTTCGCGCCAGCAGGCACCTGCCCGTGTGCTAAGTGCACGCCAAGAGGCGCCCTTTGGAAGAAACTGCTCAGCCGCGACGCTTGCTTCGCCGCCGCCGAAGGGTCGGGCGCGACGGAACCGCCGTAGGCCTTGCCGTACGCGTCCAGCGGTAGTTTGGACTGCGCGTCGAACTGCGGGAACTGAGTTGAGTTGAGGAACTGCCGTTGCTGCGAGTAGTAGTTGTTGGTGTTGCCGCCACCGTTGGCAGTAGTCTGCGTCCTGTCCAACGTCGCACCGACAGCCGGTTCCCTCGCCGCCGCCGCCGCCGCGCCCGCGCCGTACCCTTTCTCCACCACCGCCCCGGCGGCGCCCTCCGCGAGGCGCGCCATGACGTTCCCGACGCCCAGCCATCGCAAGTCCCCCCGGCCTTTCTGCTTCCCTGAGATGAATAAAAGAAAGTGTCAGTCTTTCGGACCGCGTGGCCTGAGCAAACAGTCACCCGTAATCGGGCCTCCACAGTGTGCCTGGATTTGGGAAAGCCCCAAGGCCGTACCTTCGTGCTCCACGAACGCCAACACCCCGATTCGAATCAGAACCGAGGCGACGTCGTGTAGCCGCCGCGCGGCTCCGGCGAGCGCGCCCGTTCCGTTCGCGCCGGGCGCGTCCGGCGCGGGAACCCCCCCTAGGCGCATCGCCGCCGCGCACATATCGAACGACACGGGCTCACCACCAGAAGTCACCCCCACGTGCTGCATCAACCGGCTCGCCAAACTTTTCAGCGAGCTCGCGTCTCCCTGTCCCGCCTCGCCGGCATCCTCCACGGCGCTGCCCATCAGCAACGCCAACGAAGCCTCCACGCGTTCCGAGCCGTGCCACTTACAAGCGCCTTTGCTTATGCGCTCCGTGACCCCCACGGCTTCCAACACGTTCATCACGTCGTAAAGTCTTCGGCGCTTCACCCCGAGGCGCTCGGCGAGGGCGTCGATTGGGACGTTGCCGTGCCACGGCGCGGTGGAGCCGGTGACTTGTAGCCCGTCGGCGCCCTTCATCACCACCGCGCTGCCGCCGCCAACCGCGTCCGTGTTCAACACGTCGAACTCGCCCACGATGCGGTCGGTGATTGACGCGAGGGAGTGGTCCTTCCTGGCGTAGGTCGGTCCGTCTTTATGACCGTTGTAAATCGGTTGGTCTTTGCCAGCGCAAACAACCATGGGGTCGCCGGCGAGGGACAAACGGTTCGCCACCGCCGCGTTCCTTCTGTCCACCTCGCCGGGGGACATCCACGGCGCGTCCGAGGAGAGCTTCCTCGCGGCGCCCCGCAGGGTTTCGTCGTTCTCGTCCATGAACCGCGACGCGTGCTTGACCCCGGTGAGGGGGGAGAACAGCAGGCGCGTCGGCGCCAAACCGTCGGGCGAGCGGTCGCCGGTGTTCAGAAGCGCGCCGCGCGACAAACCGCCGTCGCCCGCCAAAACGCCGTCGCCGGCGCCAAACGCAAAGGCGGTGTCCATCAGCCGGCGGTTCGCCACGGCGGCGGCGCCGGCGTGGGCGGTGTCCTCCAGCCGAGCAGCGCCAGCCACGCCGCCGCCCACGGTGTGCGCCAGCGCGGTGGGAAGCGCGGCGGGGGGGGGCATCGCCGCGGCGTCCGCGTGCGCGGCGGCGGTGGCGGGCGCGACGCTGCCCATCACGCTGCCTCCCGCCATCACGGTGTTTGGCGAGGCGGATTTGTTCCCCACGTTGTTCGTGTCTTCGTTGAACGCAAAGGCGTCCTCACAGGGCACCGACGCGGCGGCGGCTCGCGCCGCGGCGCCGTCGCGCGCGCCCGACCCGAGCACGGAGAGCAGCCACGAATGCGGCGACAGGACCGTGTTTTGTCGCGCCTTTTGCGTGGTGGTTTTGAAAGAAACGTCCCGGCTGTCGTTGGTGTGTTTTTCGACTGGCTCGTCAATCGCCATGGGCATATGAACGACGGGCGATTGCGCGTCCGGCAAGGCAACGGCCGCGGCGGGCGATTTCGCCTGGGTCGTCGCGTTGACCCCGACGTCAGCGACGACGGTTTTGCGCCGCTCGGTTTTTCCCTTCGCCGCGACTTCGACGCCGCCGGGCCCGACGCCCGATCGCGACCTCGTTTTGTTGTTCGCCACGCTTCGCGGGCTTTGCTTGAACGCGCTGCCAAGGCTCCCCAGGGAACCAAGCGACCCCAAGCTCGCCCCCGCGGAGTTGAGGTGCGCGCCGCCGCCCGGCCCGGCGTTGCGCATGGGCGAGAAGCCGGAGACGCGTTTCGCGTTCGCCGCCAGACCCGCCGGCGTCCCCTTCTTCCCGTTTGACCCGGGCGTGTACACCGGCGGCGACGCGAGGGTATCGCTCGGGACCCCTCCGACTCGCGTGCCCCCGCCGGCGTTGTCCATCAAAGGCAACCCGAATTGCCCCAACCCGGGCCGGTCGTTTCCGAGACCAGGAAGGCCGTTGAACACGAGTCCGTTTAGTCCGCCGCCGGCGTTCGGGTGCGAAACGAAATCGCCGGGCGTGGTGAACACGTCCGCGAACCGGTTCTTTTCGCCATCCGGCGATTCTACCGAGTTTTGCAAACCGTCCGCCGCGTTGCCACCTCCGGAAAGGTCCTTGAACCCACCCTGGTACTCGTACGAAGGCCCGTTCGTAACGTCGAAGCCGGTGAACAAATCGTCGCCTCCGGCTTTCGGGTCGGCCTGCCGAGCGCGCTTCGCGGGTGAAACCCGCGCGCCGTGCGAAACGCGCTTGCCGCCGGTTTTGGCGTTGTACGTCTCCCTGCCGCCTTGGCTAGTTCGTTTGTCGCCGTGCACGTGCGGCCCGGTTTGGGGAGGCGCGCTGGCGCGAGCAAGCCCAGTTGCGACCGGGCTTTTCCAGCCCTTCCAGTCCGCTGCGAGGGGAGGTATAAAAAAGACACGCGACGGGACTGTCAGTTGAGGTGCGTTTCCGAACTGAAAAACCAGAGAAATCGTAGGTTGGGGCGGTCGGGGACTTGGCCGGGGGCGCCCGGGGGCGGGCAGGGGAATCACACCACGTGGTTTCAAACCAGTTGGGACCTGAATATTGACCGGACGATGGGGAATTGATACAGCCCGAGTCCCGAAACTTGGTCGGTGGGACCGATTGATTTCGCGCGCCGATTTGAAAAAAGATGAGGCCTCAAAAAAGAAAAAAACTCACCTCCCAGGGAACACCGGATCCGCAGGCACGCGGCGCCCTTGGGTACGTCGTTGTTCGCCAACACCCGGATGGGCCCGGAAACCCCGCTTCCCAACACCGTGTCGCCGTCCTCGGAGAAGATGCCGAACAAAAGCCTGTTGTTGTGGAGTGGGAGGGGAGGGGAGAAGGTGGGAAGAGAGTCAGCAGGGGAAAAGGAGGACGACGGCAAAAAAAGGCCGAAAAGGCGAAAAAAACGGTCGGAGAGAAATGAAGACCGTTCTTTTTTCTCTTTTTGGAGGTCATCTTCATCTCCTTACCTGAACACCTTGCACTTGTTCGGCCCGAACGCGTTGACGTGGTTGGATGCTTCGTCGATTGAGATGAACAAGTTCCGCGCGTCTTTCCACTTGTCCCCGGCCTCGACCAGTTTCGCTGCCGCGGCGGGTTCGGCCTTACTGGCGCCGCCTTTCTGGGTCCGGCCCTGTTTTCCGAAGCGCTGGATCGCGGACAAAATGGGGCCTTGGCACCCTTTCGCGCACCGCCTGCGCGTGACGGGCAGCCAGGAGTTGCCACTTGCTTGATCGATAAGGACCCGGCCGTTCACACCGACGGCGGGCTTGTTGTCGGTCGGCGGCAATCCGGTGCCGGTTTGAATAACAGGCCCGTTCCCGGTCAAGTTGGAAAGAGGCTCCGCGTACACCAGGTAAATAAGCGCGCGCACCGATTCGCCGTTGTAAAGTTTCAGCTCGTACTCCAAAGCGCTGTCCCGCATCTCCTTCGGGACGTCCAGGGAAAAACTCCGTTCGGTGGCTTCGTAAATCGCCAGCGCGGTGTCATCAACGCTGCGCTCGTTGGAGTTAACAACCCCTCCAACACTCGCCTTGTCAAAACTCAACTCGACTTGGTTGTACGAGCGCTTCTTCTTGCCGAGCTTGTAGGCGCTGTTTGTTGAAAGAAATTTGGAGAGAAAACGGAGGAATTTTGTAGAAAACACATTGACGTCAGTGGGTAATTAGTCGCATGTATTTAGAAATTGAGGTTTTCGTTGGGCTGACATCCGTTTCTCTACGATCCCAGCTGGAGCCACGATTTGGTCGTGGGTGTGCCTCGCGGGGGCGCGCGCGGACGCGTATCGGTCGGGATTGCGCGGCGATACTCGGGCGTGTGCCAACCGAGTTGGTGCGGATACGAGATTGTGAAAAAAGCTTGCGGCACGGAAAGCGCGGCACACCAACGGGGACGACGTCCCCACGCGCGATGTGCCGTTGTCGGGATTGCAAAAACTCGTTGTCGTGGTCGGGGACGCACCGAACTTCGTGCGTCTCGCGCTCGGGCTCGGTTCTTTCCACGAACCCGTTGGGGTGCGCGGTGATCACGGGGCACGGCACGAGCGTGGAGAGATCCTCCACGATCGCGGGAGCCGCGGGAGCGCGCTTGGGCGCCCCGGCGCCCGCCTTGGGAACGGCCGGCATGGCGACGAGCAGAAAGCTGTTTCCCGGGATCCGTTGTGACGCGATTCACAGCGTGTGGGCGACGCGGATGGTGCGGCGCTCGGTGATGGCCTTGCGCGCGTGCGGTGCGCGGAGTTTCAAGCGCGTGCGATACGTCGCGCGGTTCAACAGCACTTCTTGTTCGTACCGTGCGTGGGCGCGGTCCGAAGTACGCGTGGGGATCTGAGACGCGGAAGCAGGCCAAAAAGCTACGGCTCTTCGACGGCAACTGTTGCAACGGAGTTGAAAAAAAAAACGGCAAAAACACGTTTCAGCGGTAGTTCGACCGTAGAAGAGTGCTGTCTGGTGTGAAAGGAAAGCCATCTACGCATCGATTGAAAGGCAACTGCGTTTGATCGGGAGGCGATATTTTCGATATCTATTTTTTTACTCACCGTCGCGCTCCCCGCAACGGCGGCGCCACTTTGGCTGTTTTCGAGCTCTTCACGTCCCCCGTGGCGCGCGCGTCCTTTAAACCTAGTGGCCACCGTGGGAGCAGCGGGACGTCTCGTCGTTGTTGTTTTTTGTCGCTCGACGGGTCAACAACCTCGGGCTCGGCGATTTGCGAGAGCGTCGGGGCTTCCTCCGCCAAGCCAAGTCGCCACCGCTCCACCCCCACCCACGCCACCATCACGCCGTTGTCCGTGCACCACCTCTGTGGTGGTGTGACTAGCGGGACGCCCGCTTCCTTAGCGACGGACGCTAGGGTTTTCCGAACAACCTCGTTCGCCGCGACGCCGCCCGCCACGACGAGACACGAAATATCAGGATGTGATTCTGATTGCGACCGCGACTCCGCCTGTTCCCGCAAGCTCTCTCGCGCCCACCCCACCGCCCGTCGCGTGCGCTCCTCCAGGTGCGTCACCGCGGCGAACTGGAACGACGCGGCGATGTCGGCTTTTATCTGGTTTCTTTCGGCTAACTCTTCCGGCGAGAACGGGTTTGTTTCGATTGTTTCGCGCGAAGCGTCGTGTTCACGGTCCGTGTCAGTCTCCGCCAACCCCCCCCCCTGAACCTTACTGAACGCGTCCGTGTTCCCCTTCCCCAAGTCCCTTTCAATGGCCAAGCGCACCGCGGTTTTCAAACCCGCGTACGAAAAGTCGCAGTCCTTGCGTTTTCGCAGAGGTATGGGGAACCGGTACGCTTTCGGGTTTCCTTTTCTCGCCAACTGTTCAAGCGCCGGCCCGCCGCCGCCGCCCACGTCCAGACCCAACAACCGCGCGGTTTTGTCATAAGCCTCGCCAAGGGCGTCGTCCAAGGTGGTGCCTAGGATTTTGTACTCACCAACGTTCGTGGCGAGGAGGAGCTGGTTGTGCCCGCCCGACACGAGCAACGCGAGGAACGGGAAACTAGCCGTAGGCGCACTTTCCGTGTCTTCCATCGAAGTTCCGTCGCCGTTACTTTCCTCGCTTGAACGTGTTGAAGTAGTTCCGTCGCGGTTACGGTTACGGTCCCCGTCTGTTTGAGTACCGTCGCGGTTACGGTTACGGTTCTCGTCTTCCGTGTGTCCATCCATCCACCGATCCCTCCCACTACCAACCCGCGCCACCAACGCGTGCGCTTCCATGTGGTGCACCGGTATGATGGGGATGTCGTGTACGGCGCAAATACTCTGCGCTTTCGTGACCCCGACTCTCAGACACATCACCAACCCGGGGCCGACGGTCACCGCGACCGCGGTTAGTTCGTGTTCCGCGACGCCCGCGTTCGCAAGCGCTCGCCGCACCACGTCGTCGATGGCGTCTTCGTGCGCCGCGCGAGCTGAGATAAATAAAAGAAAGTGTCAGTCTTGAGTGTACTGTATGGGCAAACAGTGCACTTGTGCGCTGTATGTAGTATGCTTCCTTTTAATGACTAGTGGACGTCAAGAGAGGGGCGATAAATGGTCGGAGGGATTTGGGAAAGGCCCGACACGTACCCAAGTTCGGCACCACGCCGCCCCACTGCGCGTGGATCTCGTCTTGTTTCGCGATGGCTTCGCCGAGCACGGCACCGGTCCCGGTGATCACCGCGACCGCGGTGTCATCACACGAGGTCTCTATACCAAGAATTAGCGTGCTTTTGTCCACGTGTATGGTGCCCTTTGATGTGAACCTTGTCGGGGACAACGGCGACCGGCCAAACCCGAAACCGCTTTGGTTTGTGTGGTTTGTGTCGGAACCACCACCCACAGGGGCAGCCGAGGCAACGGAAGGCGATGACGAACACACCTCCTCGCCATCACGGGTGGTCGTCCCTCCCGGCCCCGGCCCCGGCCCCGACGACGCCGCGAAGCCTCGCTGGCGCGTCCGCGGCACGACGTGGCGCGCCAGGCGGTGCGCTGACCCCGGGAACCCGAAGACGCGACACCCGCCGCGATGGGGCACGGCGGCGGCGGATACGTCTCGCGACATCGGCGACATCGACATCGTCTCGCGTCGGTGGGCACACTTTGTGTCCGCGTGAACAACCACACGCGGGCGCGTCGCGAACGCGCGCATGGCCGCGACGCGCCGCGTGGCCTCGCGAGTGGAAGTCACGGTCACGGCCGCGAATGCGGAGCCACACACGCGAACGCGCGGGTCGCGGAGTGACGAAGATTTCTGACTGGTGTTTTTTTGGCTGCCACACAAAATCAGTTGCTCGGTTTCCACCACGGCGCGGTTTTCGTCGCGTTCGCGCTGCTCCCAACGTTCGCGCTGCTGTAGTGCACGCGGTACGCGAAGTACCCGAGCGCGACCGCGAACGCGACGGATACCGGGCCGATGGTCGCCACAGCACCGCCGGGAGGAGGTCGGAGCTCGCGCATCTGCGTTTTGGCGGAACGCGTTTTTCGTGCTGTTCTTTTTGAGTGGCGGTCCGAGGAACGGTATATGATCGACGTGTCTGGTCGTGACGCCACTCGTGGCTGCGCGTCGTCCAGCCGCTGGTATGTCTCCGGTTTCTTCGCCCGCGTTGGCGGCTGCGCGTGGCACATGCACGCACCGCATTCGAGGTCCCAACAGTGGACGCACTCATTGCCGGCGACCGGTGCGTCGCGGTGCCGTGCTGGCCGCGACCGCAAACGCGACGGCGACGTCATCGACAAAAACCGAGCAGCTTCTCTGCGCGAAACAAACGTTGTCCGAGGCGTGCTCTGGGACGTTCCGGGGAAGCGTCGCCAGTCACAGCGAGCGCGCGGCGGTGGAGGAGGCGCAAGTCGCGCTTGAACGGTTCACCACGGTTTTAAGGGCGACGGACGGGGAATGGGAGGCGGCGGCGGACGGTACGGGCGCGACGACCGATGCAGATGGGGCGTCCAAAACTCGTTCCGGATTAAATTTAAATCTCCTCGCGGGGAAGTGGCGGCTGATTTGGACCAATGCAGGCGACGTTTTGAGTGTGCTGCAACTGGCGCGGCGCTCGTTCGGTTTGCTGGAAATAGGCGACATCACCCAGAGCTTCACCGTGGATGGCAAAATAACAAACGAAATCAGAATCGGGGTTTTCGGCACGACGCAGCCGGCGACGCGAGGCGGACAAAACAACGCAACAGCAAACGATGCGGGCGGCGGTGTCGCGCTGAAAGTGGACGCCAACTTTTCCGTCATGGGTGGCAAAACAAACGGCCGGACCTTAGCCTTGACCTTCAACTCCGCCAGGCTGACGGAGCTGAAAATCTCGGACCTGGTTGAGACTTTGGTTGCCCCGGCGCTGTTACCGCGGGGAGGGATTAACCATCAAATCTTACTAGCGCTACGGGAGTTTGACGTGATGGTGAATTTGGGCGACGCGGTCGCCATCGGGCGCGACGGTGACTCAAACCGAAAAAAAGGAGGAGGAGCCCCAGTAGGGTCGTACCACATCACGTACCTGGACCACGACACGTTGATCGGCAGAGCCAACGGGGCGGGGGGGACGTTTATTTTTGCAAGGGAGGCGAGAGAATCTCATTAATGAAGATTGGGGTCTGCAAAAAGCCAAAAACAACGCAAACGCAATAAGTTTCACCCTTTCAAACCCGTTCAATCGCCTTACGCTGCGTCATTTCAATCGCAGCACGTCTGTCTTACCTCACCGCTCAACCTGCGGGTCAATTTTATTTTCAAAGCGCGCGCTCGGATCGCGTTTCGGGCGGGGTTAATACGGTAGCACCAGACCGTCGTTTTCGAATCAAAAAATAAAACGTGTGCCTTCTTTTGGAGCCTTCTGGAAACATGATCCTCCCCGTTCGCGGGAAATGCGCGGTCGCCGCGCGTCCTCGTCAGCTTTCGCTTTTTCGCTTTTTGCGGCAGCACCGCGTTTGCCTTACCCGCTTCATTCGCGGCGTGCGCGCGCGTTCGCGGTAGTACCCGTAACCGCGCACCCCCGCCCCTGTCATGGAACAGGGGGAACACAAGGACGGCCTGTCCGCCAACTCCGGAGACGCCGGGTCGGGGGGGGAGGGCGGCGGGAGCGGCGGGGACAAGGAGGTGCGCGGTCGCGCCGAATCTCTTTTTTGTTTCTAGAAACGTTTCTTTAGTGGCGCGACGCCGCCCGGGGGACGCGCGCGAGGTGCCGCGCGTACGTCTCGTCACCACCCTTGCGCATCACTGACCCTTCTCCCCCCCCCTCTTCACCGTATCAACAGACCTCCGGCGGTTCCGGGCCTTTCGGGAACCAGCGCCAGGCGCGGGACAACAGCGCGACGCGGTTCAGCGGGTCGCAGCGAAACGATGGAGCGCACGAAATGACGCGTACGCGCGAAGCGTCTCCTGAAGAGGTGATGGGTGGCGCAGGGAGCGGGGAGGGACCTGCGCGAGGGGCGACGCACGCCAACGTCCACGACATGGAGGTTTACGTCCGAAAGACCAACAGTGGAAGCGGGGGAGGGGAGAACGACGGCGGGAGCGGCAACGGCAGCGGGGCGGACGATTGCGCGAGACGCGACGATTGCCCGAAAGGCGACAACCCGAAACGCGACGCGCGGGGTGCCGCGTTTAAGGAGCCGGCCTCGCGGTTTGACTTCCACGATTTCCCGCGGAAAACGGACCAGGCGGATTGCGCGAACGCGGAGGTGCGAGCCGCGGTCCGAGCGGGCGGCAGAACCGCGAAGAACCTGGCGAAGCGAGAGGCGAAGGAGACGGAAAAGCAAACGCTGGCGTCGGCGCGGAAACAGACGAAGAGTCAAGCTCGAGAAAAACCATCACACCCTCCCAATGCTTTCCCGACGACGCCGAGGGAAACCAGGGCTTCGTTGAATCTCTCCGCGATGGATGCCAACAGAACAAGACGGGATACGACCCGCGGAACACGGGAGGATGGCACCTTTGCGAAAGACAGTCTCGGGAGCGACACCAACAAGCCCGGGCTCGAGAAAGCGCTGGTCCGCGTTCCCGGCGTTCCCGAAGACGCCGGCGACGCGACGAAGAAAGTCGTGTCGGTTGCTGTTGACGAAACGCGAAGTGCCGATTTGGGCGCCGTCGTTAACGAAGCGGCAGGCGCGATGCCAGGGAGTACGAATCGTACGACGTCTCCGCATCGTACGACTGACACTACGAACGCTTTGATTGCGAAACACCAAAGACAGAACCCTGTGGGCGCCGCCGGCGCGCATCGCGGGTTCGGGAACTCCCTACCGCGCATGCCCCCCCCCGGGTACCGGGGCGCGCCAAGACCGGTCGCGCACGATGCGAAGCAAGCCAACCAAACCAGTTTGATGCAAAGCAAACACCGGTCGATATTTTTGGCCGGTGGCATCGTGTCCAACGCTGCGTTGCTTTCGGAAAACGGAAACGGCTCCGGCGCCGCGAACCGCGTCGCCGGGCACTCGACTAAATACCCTAGCGTCGTGAACGGCCGCAACGGCGTGGTGGATCAGCTTTTTGATTCCGGCAAGCACGTGGAGGTTATTCTGGGCGCGAGGGTGCAGCGCGACCAAGAGGTGTGTGCGTTGGGTGCTGGGGGTACCGTGAATGTCGCTTTGGGCGACACACGCGACGCGACACCACACCACACCAACATTCAAACCATCGAGTACTTCGTGAAGTGGATCGGACACGCGCACGTGCACAACACGTGGATGCCGGAGGACCACCTCGACCAACTCGCGCCTGCGAAGTTTGGAGAGTACGTGCTGCAGTACGGCCGGGTGCCTCGTTTGCTGGCGGTAAGTATTTCCCAATCACCATATTCCGCCGACTGATTGCCCATACAAGACTGACACTTTTTATTTTTCAATCAGGATACGCGCTGGAGTACGCCGCAGCGCATCGTCGCGGCGTCGCGAGGGCGAGGCGGCGGCGGTGTTGGGATTGACCCTCAAATGGACACGCGTCGGTCTGGAAGCGAGGACCCTGACAACAGCGGCGGCGGGTCACGAGGCGCGCTCGGGTCCGGCGCCGGTTCCGGCGGCGGCTCAGACGGCGCCGCCAACAACTCTCTCGGCTCCCTCCCCGCCTCGCCCGCCCTCCCGGATCACGACGTGAACACCAAGGTCCTAGTCAAGTGGTGGGGGCTCCCGTACGACTCGTGTTCCTGGGAAAACGTCGACGCGCATCCCGACTTGCCCGCGCTTCTTGAGCGGTACCGCGTATGGACCAGGAGCAGTTTTCAAGACACGCTGAATGTGTCGGTGAACGGCGGCGTGGCCGCGGCGCGGGCGGTGGCGCTCGTCAAATCTTCACGCGCGGGCACCAGCACCGACGGCGGATCCACCGGGGGCTCGGGAGGTTCGATGTCCGGCTCAGAGGATAAATCGACCGCCGTTGGGGACGGGTCAGGTGGACACGTACGCCACCCGAACCCGTCGGTCAGACACTTGTCGCACGACTCGGGTACCACGGGTACCAACAGCCCCATCGGTCGCCGCGGTTGCGGTTCCACTGACGTTTCCGACACGGACGGGCGCGGTGTGACGGACACGACGGACACGGTTGTGGGCGCAGGTACGTGTTGCGTTTCCCAAATCACGCCTTCCTGTTTACCGCCCCGTCCGTGACTATTTACTGTTTACTACACACATCCCAAGTGCACTGTTTGCTCATACATGTTACGAACATGGCCCGAAACACTGACACTTTGTTTTATTCATCTCAGTGAAAGCGGCGCGGGTGAACGTCCCGAAGGACAGCGCCGGTAAGCGGCACCGCTTGGGCAGCGCCGCCTCAACGGACGATCCCGCAGTGCGGTGGCTCCTCAGCGCGTGGGCGCACCGGGAAGGCGTGGTGATGGTTTACCCGGAGCCGCCACCGCCGCCGTTCGGTGGGGTGCTCGCCGGCGTTATCGACTCGATTCACGGCAAAACCGGGGTGGGTGGTTCTCGGCAAACTAGAACCGAGCACCGCGCCCGCCGCCGCGCCGCCGCGATTGGTAAGTATTTCCCATTTAACACATTCCACAAACTAATTGCCCATACATGGCTGACTTTTCTTTTTACAATCTCAGGGTTGCTCGCGGCGCAGCGCTCGGAGTTCGGCGCGCGGAACGCCCCGGCGCTGGTGATCGTTCCATCGACGGAGCTCCAAACCTGGATTTGCGAGTTCTCCCGGTACGCCCCGGAACTGGACGTCGTGGAGTACTGCGGCAGCGCCGTGTCCAGGCACGTCGTGCAGGAGCACGAGTGGAGTCACCGACGATCAGCGACGCGGCGAGACGCGCGACCTTTCCGCGGTGTCGGCGCGGAGGGCGCGTTCGACCGGGTGCCCGGAGTTGGAGCTGGAGCTGACACGCACGCCAAGAAGGGCAAGAAGGGTTCACCTGTTTCGGACTCCGGGCCCACCACTGACGCGGGTGGCGGTGACGGCAGTGGCGACGGGTCCGGAAGCGGCGGCCAAGGCGGGTCGGGCGGCATGCGCGCCTCCGGCGGCAGCGGCTCGGTAAGTATTTCCCATTTACCACATTCCTCCGACTGATTGTCCATACAAGACTGACTTTTCTTTTTTTACAATCAGGGCAAGAGCCTCACCGTGAACTTCCAAGTCACGGGAGGGCTAGGACACGAACACAACGGTACGCCGGTGCCGCAACCGCGGACCGGCTCGGGTGGCACCGGCTCTGGCGGGAGCGGGAGCGGGAGCGCCGGCAACGACAACGCCGGCGGCGGTTCCATTCGCGGCTGTTCGCCCGCCGCCGCCGCCGCCGCCGGCGCCGGCAGCGGCGACGTCGGCAGCGGCGGCGACAGGGACGTCGTCGACGTCGCCACGGACACCGGCGGCGGCGGCAGCGGCAGCGGAACCGTGCCTGGCGAGACCACCACCGCGGGTGACGACAGCGGAGGCGGCAGATCGGGCGGCGCTGGAAGCGGCGACGCAAGCGACCCCGCGAGCGCGGCCGCAGCCGCCGTCGCCGCCGCGCGCCGCCCAAAGTTCCACGTCCTCGTCGCGAGCATGGACGCGGCGGCGCAGGATTTGTTGTTGCTCCGGCAAGTCGCTTGGGAAACCATGGTGGTTGTTGAGGACGTTTTGGAACGAAGAAGCGTGACGATGAGCGCGTTGCCGAGGTTGGGTACGTATTGCATTTCCCAAATCCCGCCTCCCTGTTTGCCAATACAAGACTGACGCTTTCTTTTATTTAGGCACGGTACAAAGCGCCAACCGGGTTTTGATGCTGGACGGTTTGCTTCCAAACACAACCTCCGAGCTCCTGTCGATTTTGGATTTCGTTAAACAGTCCCCGGAAGGCATGCTCGCCCTTGAAAGGCACTTACTGGGCCTTGAAGACGTAAACGCGTTCAACGAGACGAGCGGCATTCTGGAACAGGTGTGTCTTGATTTGTCCATCCTGAAACCGCCGCGAGGGGGGATGGGGATACACGCGACACCGGCGCCGGCCCCGTCGCAACTTGGGTGGGATCGACGTTTTCGCAGCCAACACAAGCGCGACCGAGGCGACTTGTACCGCGCCGCGCCCGCGCTTTTCGGCGCGGGCGCGGGTGCCAGTGCTTTGCCGGTGGGTGGACAACGCGTTGAAACCTTGAACCCCAACAACCCGGCGCACCTACAAGACTCGCGCGCCGGCAAGCGCCAAAAAGACCCCCGCTTCAACGAACCCGGCCCGCTTGCCGACGACACGTTGCGCCGCCCGAAAGCGCAAAGAGCCGGTCCCCAACACAGCTCGCCGCACATCGGCGGGGTGACGCTTCAGCGCCAACGCTCGCTGACGAGCGCGAGTTTGCGGTCGCACCAAGTGTTGCCGGGAGTCGGTGCGTCGCTAAACAGTCATCTATGGGCAAACAGTCAGGGAACAACAACAACGCCAGGAGGGCGCACCTCGGTCGGTACCGCCAGCGCCGGCGCCCCCGGTACCGACGCTTTGGTCGCCGCGCGTTTCGCGGCGGCGGCGGCGGCGGCGCGGCTGACGCAGCAAGCCCAAACCTTGTCTGCGGGTTTGCCCAACCAAGACACGTCGCACCCGATGTTACACGCGCTTTCCAACGCCATGCGCACCGATCCAGTCGCGGCGACCGCGATGATGCAAAACATGCAGCGAATGATGGCCCCGATGGCCACCACGCACGGCGTGAACGAACACCAGCTGGACATGGCGCGCGGGGGGCTGTTTCTGTTGCAGCAGATGATGCGCGGCGCGAACGCGGCGAATTCGGCGGCGAATGGTACCGGTAACGTCCGGAGGCCGCTTACCGACACGCCTCCCCACGCGGAAGCCCCCACCCATCAGCCACAGACGTATCACCCGCAAACGACACGTCACGCGAGCGACACGGAAGACGCGCGGGAAGACGCGAGACGCACGAAACGAATGAAACGCGGCTCCCCCGAGCGCGCAGACGGCGGCGGGAGCGACAGCGGCGGCGGCGGCAGCGGAGGGTCCGACGGCGGTAGCGGCGGCTCCGGGCGAAGTCGCGCGGGAGCGCACACGGCGGGCGCGGGGGCGTGAACGCTGTTTGATTCTGAAACGAACAAGTTGAAGTTTTTTGGAGCAACGAACAAGGTAAAGTTCCGGAGTCGTATGGGCAATTACCCAGAAGATTGCCAAACTTGAGGAGGATTTTTTATTTCGGATGAGTAAAAAAACTCATCCGCGTCTCGCGAGAAACGCACGCGGCGCCGCCTTCTGGTTCGGGGCGAGGTTTCTTGAGTACGAATGACTCAAGAGACGTGTCCGGACGCGCGCGCTCGTTTTTTTTCACGGACGCCGGTCTCACGTAACGGCCGTAGCAGCGCACTAGGCGCGAAAGCAGCTAGTTTAGCCGCGAACGGGTTGACGGGCGACCAAGGTTCTTTTTTTGAACTGATGGTCGGCTCTTACCCTGACGCGCGTCAAATTGCGATGAGTGAAGAAACTCATCACACAAACAATTCTTAGTTCAGCGGAGGTTGACCCGCGGTGCCCATCGCAACCGTGAGGCGCCCCGAGGGGTAATAACAGACAAGAGAATAAAACACGGACATCGGCGTATCAATCGTAGTCGCGTCGCATAAAACAAAGTCGTGTCGCTACGTAGAAAAGCAAAACCGCTCACCCGCGTCGCGCGCGAGTCGCGCGCCCAGGCGCCGCGTCCTTCCCCCCTCCGCGCTTCGTCCCCTTGCTTCCCGGTTTCGCCGTGGCTTCACCGGCAGTGGCTTCACCGGCAGTGGAAGTATCAGTGTCTTTCCCTTTCCCCTTTCCCTTCCCCTGGTCTTTGTCTTTTGCAAACGCACCGCCTCGCGATTTCGCCACCATCGTTTCGAGCCGCGCGTCGATTGCGTTTTTGATGTCCAAAACGCCAACCAGCGTGAAGTCGTCGCACGGCAACCCGGTCATGGGCGATTTCCACTTCCGTTTGCTCGGCTGCACTCGTGTGCGGTGTGCACCTCCGTCGAGCGTCGCAGGCGTAGGCTGGTGTTGCGCAATCGCGCCGCTTTTTTCCTGCCACTTCACGATGTTACTGCGCTCGTACACCATCCCGTCCCCCGCGGTCACGGGGTCGCGGAACAGCCCGTACCCGATCGGGCACATCCAGGACGGCGCGCCTGTGATTGTTACACGAAAAGGGTCAGTCTCGTATGGGCAAACAGTGTGTTGACGGATTTGGGAACCGCCCAAGGCCGTACCTTTCTTTTCCGCTTCTTCGTGTTCCTGCAGCAGGGTTTCTTCAAACGGCCGCCGCGAGGTTTCCTTGCCAAGCGCGGCCCTCGCTCTTTCCACCGCCACGCCCAGGCGCTCGATCTCGCTCGCGCTCATCGCCGCGACCGCGTTTTCGTTCGCCGCGACTCTTACGATACATAAAAGAAAGTGTCAGTCTTGTATTGGGCGATGTATGGACAAACAGTATACTCTGGACAATCGGCAAAACAGTGTGTGTCGGATTTGGGAAAGCCGCAAGGCCGTACCTGACCAGCAAAGCCGCCCCGGACGCGTGCGGATTAGGGTGCTGCGTGTACGAGGACAGGTTAGCGGTGGTACTCGGGACGTTTGGGGCGCCGGATCGATTCCCGCCATTGCCGGTAACGCCAGCGTTACTCCGCGCGCCGCCCGCTCCGAGAGCGGCGTCGCCCGCCGCAACGACGCGCCACCCCTCGCCGCGCCACGTGTCCCCGCCGAACACGTCACGCGAAAGCATCCTGTGCACGTCGTACATCGGCAGCCGTTCCGCGGGGATCTTCCCCCGCGAGTCCGTGTGGAACGCGCCCTCCGGAAAGTGGTCGTACAACACCTTGGCGTTTTCGAAATCGCGCTTGTCGTTTTCGTTCTCCGCCTCGCTGGTTTCGTCCATCAGGTCGTCGCTGCCAAGTGCGGCGCACACCGCGTGTAACGGTAACTCGCCTTCGGAATCCTGTTTTTGGAAAAGAAAATGGTTAACGTCTTGTATGGGCAAACAGTGTGTTGACGGATTTGGGAAACGCGCAATACGTACCTCCTTCCGCACCCCATCAGGGTACGTCTGTAGCAGCAACCGGGTAACCGCGGCGGGCGCGCTGTGCCGCGCGGCGACGTGCAGGGGCAAGCCATCCTCCTCCGTCGCGATTTCCGCCAAGCGCGGCGCGACTTCCAAAATAGCCTTGACCAGGTCGAAGCTCCCGTCCCGGGTCGCGACGTGCAACGGCAAATCGCCGTCGTTGTCCTTCTTCTCCGCCGCGTGCGGGTCTTTCGCGAGGATCTGTTTGCACAGAACCGGCTCGAGTTTGTTCTTCACCGCGATGTGAATGGGAAACACGCCTGGTACGATTAACGCCGAAAGCGTCAGTCGGTCGTGACATGTATTACGTAAACAGTCAGAGGTAAGACGTCCCTTCGCAGGACGAGTATGAGCAATCAGTCCGGCGGAATGTGGTGATTGGGAAAGCCCTTACCGTCGTTGTCCGCGATGGACACGCCCTCCGGGTACGCGCGCAACAACGCTTTGACGATTTCGTGCTGTTTCCCCTTGGCCTCTTCCCGCGTGTGCTGGTTTGAGCTGCGGTGGTACCCCTCCCCCGCCCGGTAATCGAGCGCGATGTGAAGCGCCGTCTCCCCGGACTCCACCACCTTGGCGGTTTGCGGAACCGTTTTCAAAAGAAGCTTGATCAACCCAACCGGCATGTCGTGGTGGCAGCACATCCTGGCCCGATGAAAAGAAAGTGTCAGTCGGTCGGACCGCGTGTA
>TARA_B110000240_G_scaffold38325_1_pt1 | contig 21861 bp, 19 predicted proteins | sample TARA_B110000240 | Tara Oceans TARA_B110000240 (sample SAMEA4397611) | marine metagenome | biome: Polar Biome; feature: [DCM] deep chlorophyll maximum layer (ENVO:01000326); material: water (ENVO:00002006), including particulate matter (ENVO:01000060) such as... | depth 17 m | reverse complement strand
TTCCATGTGACAACTTCAAAAGTTGAATCAGTACCAAAAGAAATATTGCTAAGACTTTGACAGTAAACTTGACCACTAAGGAAAATAATTAAGATGCTTAATAGTTTATGACGAAACGAGTATCTCATTTTTTTTTATTAAAGTCTATTTATGAATCTTGGCATGCCTCTAGGTCGCTATGATTTCATATATTATATTTTGGTTCGTTCTTTTCGAATAAAAAAAGTTGAATTAATTTTTCGTAAATTTATTTCTTCCAATATTCTGGCCCTCTGCAATTGTTAATATATATGTTCCAGAAGCTAAAGTTGATATATCGATATTTTTCGTAATTACTCCATTTATCAACAATTGACCACTTAAATCAGAAATAGAATAACTAACGCTATTATATGAATTAGGCCAATCGATGCTAATTATATTTTGACATGGGTTAGGGTAGATTTCAAAATCAATAGAACGGATCTCGTTAACAGATATTAGGTTCATCTGTCCAGCAGTAATTCCATTACTTGAAATCGTGTTATAACCTATATCATGTAATATAATTGTATCATTACTGGCTGCAACTTCTAGTGAAATCCAGCCTAAATGACTATTTCCAGATATATCTAAGTTTAGTCCAAGGTACTTAATTCCAGTACCACTGAATTGTCCACCACCGCCAATATCAGTTCCTAATACAGTATTTCCGGAACTAAAAGGACTTGTTACATTGTCACCAAAATTTAGGGTGTCTGGGTACCCAAGAGTGGAGCCATCCATTACTTGAGAGTTTCCAAGGGAAATTACTCTGGCGGCATTTAAAATACCAGATAAGGGTAAAATTTCGAAAGTGTAATCATCATAGCCATCACTATCAACGTCTAAAGTAAATAATGCAGAAGAAATTGTAATTATTTGATTAACAGAGTATATATTGATTTGTGATACAGCAGTTTTTCCACTTAGAAATAGTACACCAACAAATAAGATTAGAATATTTATTTTTTTTTTCATAGGATTTTTTAAGTTTTACTTTGTTGGCATCTTAATAAGTATTACTAATGCTTAGGCAATAATTTTTTAAATTATTTTTGTAGTTCAATACACTTTATATTGCGATTTGATAATATAAAGATACTTTCTTCAGGTAATAGATTATTGTTTAGTTGTTCGATTTAGAAACGAATATAATTATTTTTTGTTGATAAATCTTTTTAAAAACCTATACTTTTTAAGTAATACTGGAAGTTTTATACACAAAACATTTGGTTATCAGTCACAACAGAAGTAAGTAAAACTTTCCTTAAGAACTTTTAGGATTTACATTATTTTTCATTTCTTAACTAAAGTCAATGTGAGAATAAAATAGATTCTATAATTTTACAGTAAATAAAATATGAAAACAAATGAAAGTATTAGTAGTTGGTGCAAGTGGTGCAACAGGTAAACAGTTAGTAGAACAACTTATAATTAAAGGAATTACTGTAAAGGCAGTTGTAAGATCTGTCGAAAAATTACCAGAATCTTGGAAGAATAATAAACAAATAGAGCTAATAGTCGCAAGTATTTTAGAATTAAGTGATGAAGAAGTGATGGAGCTAATTTTTGATTGTCAATCTATTGCATCTTGTTTGGGCCATAACTTGACTTGGAAAGGGATTTATGGTAAACCAAGAAGATTGGTAACTGATGCTGCTAAAAAATTATGCAATGCCGTAGAAGCCAATAAACCAGATTCTCCTGTTAAATATGTATTAATGAATACTACAGGCAATAGAAATCGTGATATAAATGAACCTACTTCTGTTTTACAAAAATGTGTAATTGTGCTAATCCGACTAATTTTACCTCCTCATGTAGATAATGAACAAGCGGCTGATTATTTAAGAATAAAAAGAGGACAGAATAACCAATTCATTGAGTGGACTGCTGCAAGACCAGATGGATTAATTAATGAAGAAGAAGTAACCGATTACGAAATACATCCATCACCAACTAGAAGTGCGATTTTTAATGCAGGTAAAGTCAGCCGAATAAATGTGGGACATTTTATGGCAAGATTAATTAATGAAACAGAATTATGGAAAAAATGGAAAGGACAAATGCCTGTAATTTATAATAAATCATCTTTAATTAAAAAGTAAATAAAAACTATTTTTTAGTTATTAATCGTTTCTTAATTCTACTAAGCGATTCGGGTTTTATTCCCAAATAACTAGCAATTTGGTGTTGTGGAATTCGATTAAACAGATCGGGGCGCTTTTCTTGTAAATCCAAATACCTTTCTTCGGTAGAAGAAGAAATAAAGGCAGTTATATGATCGTGCTCTTTACCTGCGTGTTTTTCCACTTCTAGCCTAATAATAGATTCTAAACGAGGGATTTTTTCACACATTTTTCTCTCCAAATCTTGATTACTTACAGTAAGTAAAGAATCCTCTACACAAACCAAATAATGCTTAGAAGGTAAGTTGTTTGTAGCACTTGTAAATGAAGCTATAGCATCTCCTTCGGTAAAAAACGCAGTAGTTTTTTCTTCTCCATCTTTCAGTATGTATTCTCTCACACAGCCTTTTATCACGGAGTAGCACTCTCTGCAAATTGCTCCTTCTGTAAGTAATATAACTCCTTTCTTAAATTCTTTTACATGCGTATCCTTTGCAATTATTTCAATCTCTTCTTGGGTTAACATTTCAAAATTGGACAGGAATTTGATAAAATCTTGATTCATAGGTTTAAGATACAAAAAAGGAATTTATTCGATTATTCATTCTGCTTTTTGTTTTTAATGAGATCTATTTAATTGCCCACAACAACAATATATAACTCCCTTTTTCAGGTAATAGGTTATTGTTTAGTTGTTTTATTTAGAAACGAATATAATTATTTTCTATTGATAAATCTTTCTAAAAATCTATAATTTTTCAGATATACAGAGAGTTTTATACACAAAAGTGTTTGATTATCAGCTACAATAAGAAGTAAGTAGAACTTTTTCTATTTTTAGGTAAGGTAGATTTTATATGGGATTAATTACTTGCATTTTTATAAAGCAGAGAATCCTCCAACATAAACTCTAAAATAGGCCTGCATCTATTTTTGCAAGCGGGATAAAAAGCTTTGTGTTCTTTTTCTTTATTTTCTAGATTTCCCCACCAAAATTCAGCTAATGCAATTGGTTTTAATTGATGTTTAAAAGCATACTGCAATAATTTAGGAGCAGCACATTCCCCAGCTGCCGCAGGAGGATTTCCTTGTGTGGAACTCTCAAATATTTCTAATACATTTTTCTCTGTTCCATTGCGGTTCAAAAATCGATAATGGGCAAACAATTGTTGTTGTAAGGAAAATGATTTTTGAGCCCTCTGTTCGGTTAGTTTATTAATTTGATTTGGAGTAGTGGACTTTTCTATTTCATTGCCCATTTTGGTCAATTCGGTCATTCCTTTGGTAAGAAAAAAATCGTCCTTAGATTCATCAAATAGAGAAGGAGCAAATTGGTTACAAGTTTCATTATTAGGTAATTTTCCAGAAATAGTTCCTAAATAACCTACCGTATTATTTGCTTTTTTTACCACCAAAACACCAAACATCTTACCTTTTTTGGAACTAAAATCATAGTTCCATTTTTGTGATTCTATAGCAATGAATTTTTGAAATTCTTTTGCAGCTATTTTAGCAATTTCAGGGATAGATAATCCGAATGGATTGTTAAGTTTATCAGGAATATTTATCTCTGAGGTATTGGTTTTAAAACTGAAAAAAAGTTGATTATCCATTTATTAATTTACTTTTAATTACTCAATTATCAAACTTAATTGAATACAAGTTATTTAGCAGTATAACACGTAAATATATTAATCAAAAGTGTTTTAATCTTTTCCAAAGATTTGGAATAGATGATTTTAACTGGATATTCCCAGTTTTCACTTTCAATGATATAAATTCTAAACTCACCTGTGTTTTTTTCAATATTTCTATACACCCTAAATCTAACTTTTACATCGTCTTGTTTGAAGTAACATTGCAGTAAATATTAGTTTAAATAATTTAAATTATGTCCTTTATTAAATTCATTTAAAGGATCATAAGTATAGAAATCAGAGTTAGTTATTTTACCGTTTCTTTGAGATTCTATTTCTTGCAGTATAATGATTTTTATTGGAGTTTAAAAACGAATTGATGCTTTAAATTATAAGAAATAATAGATTAATCATCAAACTGAATTTCATATAAATTCTTGTAGATTCCATTTTGTTCCAATAATTCTTTATGAGTCCCTTGTTCCATGAGTTTACCTTTATCTAGCACAATAATCTTATCTGCATTTCTTATGGTAGAAAGTCTGTGAGCAACCAAGATAGAAGTTCTTCCTTTGGTCAGTTTTTCTATGGCAGTTTGTATCAGTTCTTCTGTTTCGGTATCTATGCTTGATGTCGCTTCGTCTAACACCAATATCTTTGGGTTGTATACATAAGCTCTGACAAACGAAATCAATTGCCTTTGGCCAGTAGAAAGTGCTGCCCCTCTTTCTTTTACATTATAATCATATTTACCCGGTAGTTTCATTATAAAATCGTGTAAACCTACAAATTTAGACGCTTCAATTACTTGTTCTCTTTTAATTGTGGGGTCGTTCAGTGTAATGTTATTCATTATAGTATCCGAAAATAAGAATACATCTTGCAAAACAACAGCAATGTTTTGTCTGATGTCTTCTAGAGTTAATTCTCTTAAGTCTTTTCCGTCTACATTTATACTTCCTTTCTGGTATTCATAAAAACGACTCAAAATATTAATAATACTTGATTTTCCTGCTCCAGTTGCACCTACAAATGCAACTGTTTGTCCTTCTTTTATTTCAAATGAAATATCCTTCAGTATATAATCTTGTTCATTGTAAGCAAAGGATACGTTTTTGAAAGAGACTTCACCTTTAAAATTTGTGTTAGTCTTTTTCTCGTCATTGGTTTTGATAACTTGGTCGTCATCCAATACTTCAAAAATGTTTTTTGCTCTCACCAATCCTCTTTGTATCACATTAAATTTATCGGCAAGCATACGAATAGGTCTATAAAGCATATTTACCCAAATAATAAACGCAATTAATTGTCCTGTACTAGCATTTTCTATTGGTCTGTCTATAATTTGATAGGACGCATAAAAAATTACAAATGCTATAGAAATAGAACTCAAAATCTCTACCACAGGAAAGAAAATGGAGTAGGCCCAAACTGACTTTATATGAGCATTTCTGTGTCCTTTATTTATTAATGTAAACTCTTTGTATTCAATTTCTTCACGAGAAAAAAGTTGAAGAATAGTCATTCCCGTAATTCTTTCCTGCACAAAAGTATTGAGTTTTGAAACCTGAGAACTTTCTAGTTGATACGCTTTTTTTATGGCATTTTTAAAAATATTGGTTGCCCAAAATAGAAGGGGAAGAGGAATTAAAATCATCAGGGTAAAAACCCAATTCTCTACAAACATTAGAGTAACAACAAGTATTAACCCTAATAAATCTCCAGCTATGGTAATTATTCCGTTTGAGAAAATTTCTGAAGCTGCTTCTACATCAGAAACTAATCTTGTGACCAGTTTTCCGATTGGATTTTTATCGAAATACTGAGTCTTGAACCGAACAAGGTGATTGAATAATCTATCACGAATATCTGCTATGATACTTTGCCCAATCAGATTTGTGAAGTACACAGTAACGAACCTCAAAATTGCTTCTATAATCACAGTAACAAGAGCTACAATAGTCCAATACAAGAATCCATTCTCTGGTCCAAGACTCTTATTTATAGTATTAAGCACACTAAACCCACCTTCGAAATTACTTGATTTCATCACAAATTTATCTATCATAAAACCAATAATTAAAGGTCTTATGGGAGCTAAAATGGAATTGAGAATAGTTCCAAAAATGGTAAGCCAAAACATTACTTTATACGGTTTTTGGAAAACCATAATTCGTTTTAGTAAACTTATGTTTTTTGTCTTACTCAATTTATTTTTACTTTTTTGTGTTTAACACATCCAATTATCTCTCAATTTTCTTTAAAATAATTTTTAGAATTTGAATTTTAGGATTTTAAAACCAATTAGGGTTTTTAAGCTATAGCTTTTATTAGGTCTTGTTTTGTAATGATACCGTAAGAGTGATCTTCATTTTGTACCATTACAGCAGCATTTTCTTTAGTAATCAATTTAGAGATAGCTTCCATTTTTGTATTCAAATCTACCATTGGAAAAGAAGGAGAAAGAATTGCTTCTATCGAGTCTCTTTTTGCTTCAGGATTATTAAATAAATGATTGATAATGTTAGTTTCACTTATAGAACCTACCATTTTTTTTCCTTTGAACACAGGAAATTGAGAAATACTAAATCTAGCCATTTTCTCTACCACAGAACTGATAGTTTCGTCATGGTTTGCAATCACTAATTTTCCTTCCTTACTTATGATGTCTTTGGCTTTAGTTTCTATATTCTCTACAAACCCTCTTTCTTTCATCCAATCCTGATTAAAGAATTTTCCAACATACCTACTTCCATGATCGTGAAATAAGACAACAACTACATCTTCTTTCTTGAACATGTGTTTCATTTGTAAAATCCCTTTCACAGCTGATCCAGCAGAGTTTCCGACAAAAATACCCTCTTCTTTAGCAATTCTTGGCGTCATGATAGCTGCATCCTTATCAGTCACTTTTTCAAAATGATCGATAACAGAGAAGTCTACGTTTTTAGGTAAAATGTCTTCTCCAATTCCTTCCGTGATATAAGGATATATTTCTGCTTCATCAAAAATGCCTGTTTCATGGTATTTTTTAAACACAGAACCATACGTATCTATTCCTATTATTTTAATGTTAGGATTTTTTTCTTTTAAATATTTTCCAACTCCAGAGATAGTTCCACCAGTTCCAACTCCTACAACAAAATGAGTAATTTTTCCTTCTGTTTGTTCCCAAATTTCTGGTCCAGTACTTTCATAATGAGCCGTTCTGTTCGATAAGTTATCGTATTGATTCACGTACCAACTGTTTGGCGTTTCTTCGGCCAATCTTTTTGATACTGAGTAATATGATCTTGGGTCATCTGGTTCTACATTCGTAGGGCACACAACAACTTCTGCTCCTACAGCTCTCAAGATATCCATTTTCTCTTTGGATTGCTTGTCACTTAATACACAAATTAATTTATATCCTTTAATGATACAACCAAGTGCAAGTCCCATTCCAGTATTTCCAGAAGTTCCTTCAATTAATGTTCCTCCAGGTTTTAAATTTCCATTCTTTTCAGCATCCTCAATCATTTTAACAGCCATTCTGTCTTTTACAGAATTTCCAGGATTAGTAGTTTCCACTTTTGCTAATATCAAAGCATCCATTTCTTTAGTTAATACATTTAGTTTTACTAATGGAGTGTTACCAATAGTTTCAAGTATGTTGTTGTAGTATTTCATATCCTTTTTGATGAAAATTTTGTTTTATATTCTGCAAATATAGGGAATTGCTTAAACAAATTCCTTTCCTTTTTGGTGTACTATCCAAGAAAAATATTTTTTTTATTTTTTAAAAATATTTTTCATTATAATTAAGAATAAAAAACAGTTTAAAACACTAAAAAACATTGTTTTAAAAATATTATTCAAGCTATAAAAGATAGAGAAATAGAGGGAAATAAGATATTAACTAACCGAGTGTTGAAAAAAGACTGTAAACTTTATGTTTTTAATATAACCTTTTTATAAATTTGCACCATAAAATGTAGAATTACATCACATGGCAAAAGCTATTAAAATAAAAAGAGGTCTCGACCTTAAGATAAAAGGAAAACCAGAATTAACAATAAGTGAGGTTTCAAACTCACTTCATTATTCTGTAAAGCCTACGGATTTTCCATCCCTTACACCGAAAATGATTGTAAAGGCTGGAGATAAGGTAAAAGTAGGAACTCCAATATTTCATGACAAATACCGCGAGGCAATTCAATTTGTATCGCCTGTAAGTGGAGAAATAAAAGAAGTAGTAAGGGGAGAAAAGAGAAAAATATTAGAAATTTTAATCAAATCAGATAATGAATTTTCTTCTGAAACTATTGATGCAATTGGAGATACAAAAGAAATAATTCTTAAAAGTGGATTGTGGCCTTGCATTAAGCAAAGGCCCCTAGACATTGTAGCTGATTACAACAAAGCACCTTTAGCTATTTATGTTTCAGGATTTGACTCTGCCCCATTGGCTCCAGATTTCGAGTACATCTTGAAAGATAAAAAACCAGAATTACAAGCAGGATTTGATGCTTTGGCAAAATTGACAGAAGGAAAAGTAAATGTTACGATAGAAAGTTCTTTTAAAAGTACAAGTATTTTTAAAGATTTAGCAGGAATCGATTTACATACAATCAATAGCAAGCACCCAGCAGGAAATGTGGGAACACAAATTCACCACATCTCACCAGTTAATAAAGGGGAAGTAGTATGGACAGTAAATGCAATTGATGTAGCAAGAATTGGAACATTAATGCTTTCAGGAAAAATTGATTTTACAAAAATTGTTGCATTGACAGGATCTGAGGTAAAAGCACCTTCTTATTATAAAGTTGTATCAGGAGCTAACATGTCTGATCTAATAGAAGGAAAAATAGCTACGGATAATGTGAGGTATATTTCTGGAAATATCTTAACGGGGCAGAATGTAGGAAAAGAAGGTTATTTAAGTTTTTATGAGAACCAAGTAACAGTAATTCCAGAAGGAGATCATTATAAAGTTTCATTTACTGAAGGTTGGTTAGCCCCAGGATTTAATAAGTTATCAAATTCTAAGGCATTTTTATCTGCTTTAGTTCCAAAGAACGTTTACGATATTGACACTAATCTTAATGGAGAAGAAAGAGCATTTGTTGTTACTGGACAATACGAACAAGTTTTTCCGTTTGACATTTACCCAGTACAATTAATTAAAGCCGCTATTACCAACGACATTGATAAAATGGAGAAATTGGGAATTTACGAAGTTGCTCCAGAAGATTTCGCATTATGCGAATTTGTTTGTTCTTCTAAAATAAACTCACAAGAGATAATCAGAAACGGATTAAAAGTAATAGAGGAGGAGTGCATGTAATGCCTTCAACTTATAATAAACCTTAATATAACTTATGAAATTTTTAAGAAAATTTTTCGATACACGTTACGAAAAGACAAACAAAAAATGGTATCCATTAATTGAGTCATTCGAAACTTTAATTTTTACACCTAACCACACTACTAAATCGGGTGCTCATATTAGAGATGGAATTGACCTGAAAAGAACAATGATGTTTGTAATCATTGCTATGGTACCTTGTTTGTTGTTTGGAATGTGGAATGTGGGAGAGCAACATTTTATTGCTTTAGGTGACTCTTCAGTTGATTTTATAGATAAATTTATTCACGGAGCTATTCGTGTTGTCCCAATTATTGCTGTATCCTATACCGTAGGATTAGCTGTAGAATTTGTTTTTGGAATCATAAAAGGTCATGCTTTGCATGAAGGGTATTTGGTATCAGGAATGCTTATCCCATTAATTATGCCAATAGAAACTCCATTATGGATGATTGCTGTTGCCACAGTATTTGGAGTGATAATAGGAAAAGAAGTGTTTGGAGGTACGGGAATGAATGTATTGAATGTAGCATTAACAACAAGAGCTTTCTTGTTTTTTGCTCACCCTAATTCTATGATTGGAGACAAAATATGGATTTCTAGATTAACAGAAATGCAGGCAAATGGGACTATGGCAGATGGAATATCTGGAGCTACACCACTTGGACAATTGGCAACAATGGATCCAGGAACAATAGATACTTATTATGCTGAAGGAGGAGTTACTTTTTCACAATCCTTAATGGGTAATTACCTGGGCAGTATAGGTGAAACCTCTGTTTATGCAATACTTATAGGATTAGCATTTTTGTTAATTACACGAATTGCAAGTTGGAGGATAGTAGTTTCTTTCTTTGCAGGAGGATTAGTTATGGCAACCTTATTCAATATTTTTGCAGGAGATAATGTGTTTATGCAAGTTCCAGCCATAAATCAATTGATGTTAGGAAGCTTTATGTTTGGAATGGTATTTATGATTACTGATCCAGTATCTGCAGCACAGACAAATAAAGGGAAATTTTATTATGGATTTTTGGCAGGATTTATTGGAATATTAATTCGAGTAGCAAACCCAGCTTATCCAGAAGGAATTATGCTTGGAATTTTAATTGCCAATGTATGTGCATCTTTGATTGACCACATGGTAATTAATGCCAATATCAAAAGAAGAGAAAAAAGATTAGTAAAAGCTACAGTTTAATTTTATAATAATTTAAATACGAATTAAAATGAGTATAAATAAAGAGGGAAACAGTTACACGATGATCTTTGCCATAATAATGGTAGTAATAGTGGGTGGATTATTAGCATTTATATCTTCTACATTAAAGCCAATTCAAATGGAAAATGTAAAGAATGAAAAAATGCAAAACATTCTTCAAGCTATTGGTATAGAGGAAACGGCTAATGTTACAAGAGACGAAGCGGGGGCAATTTTTAACGATTACATTACAGAAAGAATTATTCTTGATTTTGATGGAAATGTACAGTCTAACTTATCAAATGAAGTTGCTATTAAGCCAGCATCAAGAAAAAGAACAGACGAAACTGATGCTTTTAATGTAGATGTAAGAAAGTACTACAATGATTTGACAGGATTAATGAAAAAATACCCAGAAAGAGGAGCAGAATATGAGGCTGAATTGAAAGAGGAAGGGATTACCTATCCATTATTTGTATGTGAAAATGAGGGTAAAAAATTCTACATTACTTATTTCAGTGGAAAAGGACTTTGGGATGATATTTGGGGATATATTTCATTAAAAGAAGATGGAAGAACTATTGTAGGTTCGGTTTTCGATCATAAAGGAGAAACTCCTGGACTGGGTTCAAAAATTACAGAAGTACCATTTAATGAAGACTTCTTAGGAAAAGTAATTACTACCGAAGAGGGAGTTTACAGGCCTATAAAAGTAATTAAGCCAGGGAAAGAAAGAAAAGAATACGAAGTACAAGGATTAAGTGGAGCAACTTTTACTGCGGTTGGAGTAGATGAAATGATGGAAAGATCATTTTCAGTTTACAACAAGTATTTTAAATCATTAGCGTTAAATAATTTTTCTACTTCGGATCAACAAGTTGAGACAGTTGTAATTTCTGATTCCTTCTCTCAAATGACTCCTGATACGAATCAAGTATTGGCAAATAAATAATTTTAAACAGATTAAATAAAAAGATATGTCTGAAAAAAAAGAACCGATATTCTCTAAAAAGAATAAAAAACTAATATCTGATCCACTAAACCTAAATAACCCTGTAACTATCCAGGTATTAGGAATCTGTTCCGCCTTAGCGGTAACAGTTCAAATGGATAATGCCATTGTAATGTCAGTAGCAGTATTATTTGTACTAGTAATGGGAAATCTCATAGTTTCATTAATGAGGAATTTAATACCTACTAAGATTAAGATTATAGTACAATTAGTAATTGTAGCAGCATTAGTAATTATAGTTGATCAAGTATTAAAGGCTTATGTTTATGATGTATCTAAATCTCTATCGGTTTTTGTTGGGCTTATAATTACCAACTGTATTATTATGGGGCGATTAGAAGCATTTGCATTAGGAAATAAACCATGGGCATCTATTCTTGATGGTGTTGGAAACGGACTAGGGTACGGAATGATTCTAGTTATTGTTGCATTTTTTAAAGAGCTATTTGGTTCTGGTGGAATCACTATTCCCGGATTAGGAAAGTTAGATTTGATTCCTGAATTTATGTATAATATAGGATATGAAGATAATGGATTGATGTTATTACCTCCATCTTCACTTATATTGGTAGCTATCTATATCTGGGTTCAGAAGAGTAGAACACCAAGTTTAATTGACGAAAACGCAAACTAGAAAAAGACAATTTAGATAAGAAATTATGGAATTATTAAAATTATTTATAAAAGCTGCCTTTGTTGATAACATGGTATTTACATTCTTCTTCGGAATGTGTTCTTACTTAGCTGTATCCAAAACAGTAAAAACAGCTTTTGGACTTGGATTAGCAGTAATATTTGTATTGGTAGTAACTGTGCCAGTAAACTATTTACTAGAGACTTATGTGCTAAAAGACGGAGCTTTGGCTTGGATGGGTAGAGGATATGAAGATATTGACTTAAGTTTCTTAAGTTTTATTATGTTTATAGCTGTGATAGCATCTATTGTTCAATTGGTAGAGATGCTGGTAGAGAAGTTTTCTCCAGCTTTGTACGGTGCATTAGGGATATTCTTACCACTAATTGCAGTAAATTGTGCAATTCTTGGAGGATCATTGTTTATGCAACAAAAGAACTTTCCATCAGTAGGTCATGCTACTGTTTATGGATTTGGATCAGGATTTGGATGGTTTATCGCTATTGTATTGTTAGCGGCAATAAGAGAAAGATTGAAGTATGCACAAATTCCTGGACCTCTGAAAGGAGTGGGAATGGCATTTTTAATCACTGGGCTTATGGGATTAGCATTTTTAGGATTTTTAGGATTTAATATATAACGAACAATGGACATTAAAATAGTAGGAGTAACAATTGTAGTATTTTTATTAGTAATCTCGGTATTGGTATTAATGTTGCTTTTTGCAAAAGCAAAACTTTCACCCTCAGGAAAGATAAAAATAAACATCAATGGAGGAGAAAGAATTTTAGAAGTAACAGGAGGAGATACACTTTTGAGTACTTTAAGTAATTCGGGGATTTTCTTACCCTCAGCTTGTGGTGGTGGAGGAACTTGTGCACAATGTATTTGCCAAGTTCACGAAGGAGGTGGGTCAATTCTACCTACAGAAACACCTTCGTTTACAAGAAAAGAAATAGCAACTAACCACAGATTAGGTTGTCAGGTAAAGGTAAAAGAAGACATGGTGATTGAGATTGAAGAAGAAATTCTTGGAATTAAAGAATGGGAAGCAACTGTTTCATCTAACTTTAACGTAGCCACTTTTATTAAAGAATTTATTGTAGAGATTCCAGAAGATATGAATTATAAAGCTGGAGGTTATATTCAGATTAAAATTCCTACTTGTACAATTAATTACAAAACGATGGATGTAGAAGCACATCCACAAGATCATCCAGGGGAGCCAGATAAATTTAAGGCAGATTGGGAGAAATTTGGATTGTGGCCCTTAGCAATGGAAAACAAGGAAGAAGTTATAAGAGCTTATTCTATGGCATCTTACCCTGCAGAAGGAAGAAAAATAATGTTGAACGTACGTATCGCAACACCCCCATTTGATAGAGCTGCTGGAGGATGGATGAAAGTAAATCCTGGAGTCGCCTCTTCTTATATATTCGACCAAAAAGTAGGGGATAAAGTAACAATTTCTGGACCTTACGGAGAATTCTTCATCAATGAGTCGGACGCAGAAATGTTGTACGTGGGAGGTGGAGCAGGAATGGCACCAATGAGATCTCACCTTTATGAATTGTTTAAAACATTAAAAACAGGAAGAATAGTAACTTACTGGTATGGAGGAAGAAGTAAAGCAGAATTGTTCTATATTCATTATTTTAGAGATTTGGAAAAAGAATTTCCAAATTTTAAATTCTACTTAGTTTTGTCTGATCAATTGCCAGAAGACAATTGGGTAGCTAAGAAAGACATAAATGATGAAGAAGGAGATGGGTTTGTTGGATTTGTACACAATGCAGTAATCAAAGAATACCTAGAGAAACATGATTCGCCAGAAGATATAGAATTTTATTTTTGTGGACCACCAATGATGAATCAAGCTGTAATTAAAATGTGTGACGATTGGGGTGTTCCAGATGAAAATGTAAGATTTGATGATTTTGGAGGATAATTTTTAAGATTAATAAAAGAGTTAAAACCGTTTCAATTTATTGGGACGGTTTTTTTAGTTTAAGCATAGATAAATTATATTTGTTTTGAGTATATTTAAGCTTATGATTTGCACAGTATGTTATTTAACAAAATTATAGATGAGATTTAAGAATTGGACTCTTCCGTATAGCATCACTTATATTTTGGTTTGGTTTACAAAGCAAGGTTTTTTTAGACGAGTTACTCGCCAGGGTTTGTCTAATATCCCAAAGAATAAACCCGTAATTTTTGCTGCCAATCATCAAAACTCATTGATAGATCCCATAGTGATTGCAACTACGAATCGGTATCCTGTTTTTTTTCTTACCAAATCTGATGTGTTTAAAAACCCTACCATAGCTAAAATTCTTTATGCGCTAAATATGTTGCCTATTTACAGAGAAAGGGATGGTTCTGATTTTATGGAAAAAAACAAAGCTATTTTTAATAGATGCAGTGAAATTCTGGAAGGAAATGGAAGAATAATTATTTTTCCTGAAGGAAGCCATAATAGTAAAAACAGGTTGAGACAGCTTAAAAAAGGGATTGCCAGAATTGCTATACAAGCAGATAAGAATACTCAAGAAGATATATGGATTGTACCAGTTGGGCTTAATTATACAAATACTAAAAATAAATGTGCAGATTTGTTTTTGAGTTATGGAAAAGCAATAAATGCGAGTGAACTATTCAGAGAAAATACAAATGCTACTATCGAAAATGAGTTGACTAATCCTTTGATGGAAAAAATATCAGATGGATTGAGGAATGAGATGTTGGACTATAAAGATGATAACTTCTATGAGTTATCTCAATTTTTAATTTCAAAAATTAAAAGACAAAGAACTTCTTTAAAAGCAAGATATATTTGGGATAAAACAAAATCCGAAAAATTGAATGCATTTATTTCCTCTCATGGAAATGAAGCAAAAGAGATGCAAAAGCAAACAATAGAATTAGAAGAAGTTTGCATTCAAAACAAATTAAAACCTTATTTATTTAATAAAAGATCACATAATTTATTTCTCCCGATAATTGGACTAATATTTGGTTTTCCACTGTTTGTTTATGGAGCAATAAATAGTTATTTCCCTTCAATAATTCCTCAACAGTTTATACTGAAAAATATACAAGATAGACAATACGATACTTCTATCAATATGGTGTTGGGAGGGTTTTTAATGTTCTTCTTTTGGGCAGTGCAATCTTTTTTAGTATCCATATTTACAGATAATTATATTTGGTTGTGGTATTTTATTTCTTGTGTTATCTCAAGGTGGTTTTCTTTCGAATACCACATCTTCTACCTAAGGTTTATTGGAAAAAAGAACTATAATAAGTTTGTGAAAGTAAACCAAGAATTAGCAATTTCATTAAGGAATAAATATAAATCCTTAAAACAATTTATATTTAACTTATAACTTAATTTACAGATGAAAAACATACTTTTATTACTAGTTTTATTTATTACTAGTTTCACTTTTTCTCAAGGAGAAAAGGCAATCAAAATTGCTGATTTTGAGGAATTAATAACCCTAAAAGAATTAACTCTTAATGATGCTGTTTTAGGATATTACAAAGGACTATATCCTTCTGGAATTTCTTCTCTTAAGTTTATTGATGGAACTGACGATTATATGTATTACGAAGATAAAGCTTACATCATAAAAGATGCAGCCACACAAAAAGAGAAAATGAAATTGGATATAGATTTCTTCCAAAAAGACTTTCCAGAGATTAAAAGTGTACCAAGAATTTCTGAAATTAATAAAGAAGTCATGGTTATTGATGAAATAAGTAAAACTACTATTTATACTTATGCTGGAGAAAACAAAGGAAACAAAGTAATGATTGAAACTCCAGAAGGAGCAGACAATGAATCTTTCAATCTGAATGCTCAAGCAATCGCGTATACGCTCGATAATAATTTATTTTTAGCAACAGCTAAGAATAGCAAAATTACAATTGTAGAAAATGAAGATAAGAATATTGTTACCGGACAAGCCATTCACAGATACGAATTTGGAATATCTAAAGGAATATTTTGGTCACCAAATGGGAACTACATTGCTTTTTACCAGAAAGATGAAACAGATGTAGCTGATTACCCTTTATTAAATATTAATGTAACACCAGGAGAAGTAAATTCTATAAAATACCCAATGGCTGGGCAAAAGAGTGAATATGGGAAAGTAGGAATTTATAGTATTAAAAAAAGTAGTAAAGGTTTTTTAGGTCTTGTAAAAAGAAAGATGAATCTTAATACAGGAGGAAAAAAGGACGACCATTACTTGACGAATTTAACTTGGGGACCAAATGAAAAAAGCATTTTTATTGCCGAAGTGAATAGAGAACAAAATCACATGCATTTTAATGAATACAGTGTGAAAGGCAAAAATAAAGAGAGAACAGTTTTTGAAGAAAAACACGACAAATGGATGGAACCAGAAAATCCAGGATTTTTCTCAACTTACAAAGAAAATATTATGCTTTGGATGAGTGAGAAAGATGGATTTATGAATTTATATAAAGTAAATATAGAAAACGGAAGTTGGACAGCTTTAACCAATTTTAAATTTCCAATTACCTCTTACATTGGAATGACAAAGAATGGTGCTCACGTATTTGTTCAAGCAACAGGAACTGACGGAAGAGAAAAACATATTTACAAAGTAGATATTACAACTGGTAAAACGACACAAGTGACAACAGTAAATGGAAACCACAATGCACAGTTTAGTTCAACAGGGAATTACATTTTAGATTCTTATTCTAATACAACTACTCCAAAAGTGGTTCAAGTGATTGAAACAACTACTTTAAAAAAAGAAGTGTTGAAAACTGCAGAAAATCCTGTAAAGGAATACAAAATGGCAACCATGGAAATGGGTGAACTGATTGCTAAAAGCGGAGAGAAATTGTATTCAAGAATGTTTAAGCCAGCAGATTTTGATGCTTCAAAAAAATACCCTGTATTGATTTATGTTTACGGAGGTCCTCATGCTCAAATGATAACAAACAGTTGGGGAGGTGGAGCTAGCATTTGGATGCACTGGATGGCAAATCAAGGTTACATTGTGTATACAGTTGATGGAAGAGGTTCTGCAAACAGAGGTTTTGGTTTTGAAAACCAAATTCACAGGCAAGTTGGAGAAGTAGAAATGGAAGATCAATTGACAGGAGTAGAATACCTAAAATCACTTCCATATGTGGATGGAAAAAGATTGGCTGTTCACGGTTGGAGTTACGGTGGATTTATGACAACTTCATTGATGTTAAGACATCCAGGAGTTTTTACTACAGCAGTTGCTGGAGGGCCAGTAATTGACTGGAAATGGTATGAAATTATGTATGGAGAAAGATACATGGATACACCAGAAGAAAACCCAGAAGGATACAAGAAGAATAGCTTAATGCAATATGTTAAGAACTTGGATGGAAAATTATTAACCATTCACGGAACGATAGATGATGTGGTTGTAATGCAACACAACTTGGCATTGGTAAAACAATCTGTAACGGATGGAATACAAATGGATTTCTTTGCTTACCCAATGCATCCTCACAATGTGAGAGGAAAAGATAGAGTTCACTTAATGACAAAGATATTGAATTACGTGATTGAGAATAATGTTTCTAGTGAAGACTAACGCGAGAATAAAAACTAGTAACTAACCATCACGAGAATAATAATACATTGACAGATTCATACAGACATAAAGGATTAAGAAAGCAATTGGCAGAAGAAATTGCTAGAAAGGGAATCAAAGACACTAGAGTAATTGAGGCTATAGGTAAAGTTCCTCGTCATTTCTTTTTGGATACTGCTTTTGCGGAACATGCTTACGAAAATAAAGCATTTCCAATCGGTTCTGGGCAAACAATTTCTCATCCTTATACTGTAGCTTTTCAATCCGAATTATTGGAGATTGAAAAAGGGCATAAAGTACTGGAGATTGGAACAGGTTCTGGATATCAAACAACTATTTTGTGTGAGTTAGGAGCAAAAGTATTTTCTATAGAAAGACAAAAAGAATTGTTTGATAGAACAAAACTAATTCTTAAAAAGATGAATTACACAGCTAAGCTCTATTATGGAGATGGTTACAAAGGAATTCCAACTTGGGCACCCTACGATTCCATTATTGTTACTTGTGGCGCACCTTTTATCCCAGAAGATTTATTGGAACAACTGAAAGTAGGAGGAAAGCTTGTAATTCCAATTGGAGATGGAAAACAAATTATGACATTAATTACCAAAGAATCTAAAATAGAATTTACAAAAAAGACATTTGGAGATTTTATGTTTGTTCCAATGTTGGAGAAGAAAGCGAGGGACTAATAGTTAATTTCTATAATTTTCTATTCACTAGTTTATATTAATAAGCCAGATTTAGTCTTTCTAGATTTATAAATGCCAAACTATGCTGATTATAAAATTATTAATTTCATTAAGGAGATAGATTTCGAAATTATTTTTCTGACAACCTTCGACAATTATGCGATTAAAGTGTTTGAATTAATTGACATAGATTATTTAGTAAAACCAATCAGTAGAGAAAAACAAGTAGTTACTCTTTCTAAACTAACGAGTAAATTTTATAGTTTGAACAAAATGGAAGTGTATCAGTATTTATTAGAATCAATAAAAGCTGATAAATTTGATACAATCATTATCCCAGAATTAGGTAATAAAACACTTGTAAAACTAAAAAAAATGTTGCTATAGAGTTATTTGGAGTATAAATTATACCTTTATATTTTTTTTATTTCAATAGAACTTATTATTTAAAATAACCCATATCTTTGCATTTCAAATATAAAAAATGCTTAAAAACTATACTCAAGAATTTAAAAGAAATTTATCTCTTGCATGGCCAATAATTTTAGGATTGTTAGGACACACTTTGGTAGGCTTGGTTGATAATATTATGGTGGGTAAATTAGGAACAGGGCCACTAGCAGCAGTGAGTTTAGGAAATAGTTTCTTATTTATGGCAATGTCTGTTATTTTAGGCTTCTCTACAGGTATAACACCTTTGGTAGCTGCTTCAGACTCTACGAATAACATAAAGGAATGTAAAAGTGTTCTTAAAAATGGAATATTACTTGTAACAGGTTTAGGAATTTTACTAACAGTAATAATTTTATTAATTCGCCCTTTGATGTATCACATGAAGCAAACGGAAGAAGTGGTTGAACTTGCTATTCCATACCTTAATATTGTGGCGCTTTCGTTAATCCCATTGGCAATTTTTCAAGCATTAAAGCAATTTGCAGATGGATTGTCACAAACAAAATACTCAATGTGGGCAACCATTGTAGCTAATGTATTAAATGTGATACTAAACTATGTATTGATTTACGGAATTTGGATTTTTCCAGAAATGGGAATCGTAGGTGCGGCTTGGGGAACACTTATTTCTAGAGTAATAATGGCTTTAGCCATGTATTTTTTTATAGTGAAAAGAGAAAAATTCTTAGTTTATTTTGAGAATTTATGGAAAGAAAAAATCCTTAGAACTACCATAAGAAAACTAAATGGAATCGGATTTCCTTCTGCTTTACAAATGTTTTTTGAGTTTGGAATATTTACAGCTGGAATTTGGCTATCCGGAACTATGGGTAAAAACCCACAAGCAGCTAATCAAATAGCACTTAATTTATCCTCCATGACATTTATGTTTGCAATGGGAATGGCTGTGGTTGCAACAATTAGAGTGGGAAACCAATACGGATTAAATAATTTTAAAGAGCTACGTAGAATAGCGTTTTCTATCTTTCTTCTCATCTTAATTATGGATGTTATTTTTGCCATTTTATTTTTGATTTTCAATGAATTACTTCCTACTTTTTATTTGGATATAAATGATGCAGCAAACCAACAAGATAATACAGAAGTAATTGTAATAACAGCTAAACTACTTATAATTGCTGCATTTTTCCAACTCTTTGATGGAATACAAGCGGTGGTGTTGGGAGCATTAAAAGGAATGCAAGATGTAAAAATTCCAACATTCATAACCTTTGTAGCGTATTGGATTATTTCATTCCCAATTTGTTACTTTGCAGGAATTACTTTTGGGTATGGCTCCGAAGGAATTTGGTTTGGATTTTTGGTTGGGCTAGGAGCTTCAGCAGTTATGCTACTCTGGAGATTTCAGATTGTTACGAAAAGAGAACTAGAGAAAGTATAGGAACTATTTATTTAAATCTATAAAGTCAGTAATTTCTTTGTATTGCTTATTCCACGGATAGAAAAATTGTTTCATCATAGCTACATGATTTTTTGGTAAATAATTTATCTCTACGTTTGGCTGAAAATCATGTAATTTCTCTACAAACTTTTTATTTTGATAAATTAACGAAGGGAACGATTTGGAACCTACATAAATTAAAAATGGAGGAGTATTGTTAGATAAATGATAAATAGGAGAAGCATCTTTCCAGTTTTTTTCATTTTTAGTCCAAGTAATCTCAAAATTATGATAGTTGGTAGGAGGGTTTTCTTTTAAAAAAGAATACATATCTAGGGCTGCAGCATCATTGAGAATTATTCCCTTAATCAAATCGTTACTAACTAAGTACTTGGTGTTTGTTCCAATCAATGCAATCAAATGACCTCCTGCAGAGTGTCCCATTAAGAATATTTGAGTTGGGTCTCCATTATATTTAGAAATATTACGGTTCGTCCATTTTATAGTTTCTGCAACTTCTTGAGCCATTGTATTGTAATTTCCCTCGGGGCTCAAGGTATAATTTGGAATAACGGTTACAATAGCTTTTCTGGAAAGGTTTCTTCCAAGAAAACTATAAATATCTTTGTTTCCTTTATCCCAATATCCACCATGAATAAAAATTACAACAGGATTATTTTCAGATTTACGGGGTTTGTAAACATCAAGTTGAGGATGAGAATCCACTAAAGCTTTAGAGCTTTCAAGGTAAGTGATGTCATTGCTTTTTTTGGATGCACAATTAACTAATAGGAACAGAAAAAAAAGAGACTTTAGAGTTTTAATATTTTTATTCATAGTTATGTTTAGTTTTTAAATCGTTAAGATTTAATCACGTGTATATAATAGATTTACTAATCATATTTAGTGTTTTGATTCCCTCTTTAGATGATTTTTTTTGATCTAAAGAATCTTGAAAAGCAATAAATTTTGATTTATTGCCCTTTGGATTTATTTCCAAAAAATCGATAGATAGTTGCTCTCCAAATACCGAAACAAGAATATTAGTTCCTTTTAAAGTTAGATTACCAAGTTTCTTTTTCGTTTTTTTTGTTTTACAATTTTTTTCTCCAAATTGAGCCACCATAGCATTAACGAATTCATCTAGTTCTGATTTTATTTCAATTTCAAAATACATGATAACAAAATCATTTCCACTAAGAGTCCAGTTTTTAAATCCAAACTCTTTATCAAATTCAAAACTAAAATTACTAGGATAATTAAAAGATAAATACTCAGTTTTAATTTTTCTGTATTCAGCCATTTTTACAAAAATAGTAGAAGTATCAATTTTTAATTCTTCTCCTTCATTAATGGTATATTCTTTTCCATTAATATTTATTACAAAAGTAGCTTCCGCTTTTTCTTTACTTTCTTGTGTAAAAGAATTCCCAAGAATAAAGATATAAGCAATGAGTATAACTAGTTTTTTCATAATTTTTATTTTTTCTACGTGTAGAATTATTTATTTCAAAAATAATTAATTTCATTTAAAAGTGACTATTTTTCATGCTATTTATTTAATTTCAAGGCTTTATAAAAATGATATAGTTTGTGAGTTTTTATCCACCAGGTGGCAGTTTCCATTAGTAAAGCGGGGTTGTTATTTTTATTGGCAATAAACGAATAAAAAGACAAACCTACATTTGTTCCTTTTTGCTCAATTTTGGTGT
>TARA_B110000240_G_scaffold21293_1_pt1 | contig 22977 bp, 22 predicted proteins | sample TARA_B110000240 | Tara Oceans TARA_B110000240 (sample SAMEA4397611) | marine metagenome | biome: Polar Biome; feature: [DCM] deep chlorophyll maximum layer (ENVO:01000326); material: water (ENVO:00002006), including particulate matter (ENVO:01000060) such as... | depth 17 m | reverse complement strand
CGCTCTAGCCAGCGCAGTAATAATAAGTTACGCCTGGTGCTAGATTTAGTCTACCAAGCCAATCACAAAATTTTCACCTTGGCGCCTAATGCCAGTTATGGTCACCGCCTAGTAGTGGACTTATCTAACTATAAAGCGACGCCAGTAAAGCCTACCAAAGGAGCGGTGATCAAACCATCGCAGCCACAAACCAAAACCCTAAGCAGTCTGGACTTGCTAGATAGCCAAAGGGATATTGTGATTGCTATTGATGCTGGCCACGGTGGTGAAGATCCAGGTGCTCTAGGGCCTAGGTTTGGTGGCAAAAAGCTGCAAGAAAAGCGTGTCGTTTTAAGTATCGCTAAACACTTAGAAGCGCTGCTCAAAAAGGAACCTGGCTTTGAATCCTTGCTCACTCGTACAGGTGATTATTACATACGCTTAAAAAATCGCACTAAAAAAGCTCGGGAAGCCAAAGCTGATTTATTTATTTCTATACACGCCGACGCTTTTACAAACCCTCGAGCTAAAGGGGCATCAGTGTGGGTGCTGTCAACCAGAGGCGCGTCTAGCGAATTGGGTCGGTTTTTGGAGAAAAGTGAAAATAGCACTGACTCAGCGGGTAGCTACATTGGTAGTATAAACTTAAATGACAAAAGCCCTGACGTGGTCGAGACCTTGGTTCATATGTCTATGGGTTACAGTCAAATTACCGGCAGGGGTGTGGCTGAAGAAGTGCTCAGCAATATTGGAAAAATTGCTAAGTTACATAAAAAACAGGTTGAAAAAGCTGGTTTTGTGGTGCTTAAATCACCCGATGTGCCTTCTATTTTAGTGGAGACGGGGTTTATTTCTAACCCTAGTGAGGCTGCAAAATTGCGCACTGTAGGCTATCAAAAACAAATGGCCAGGGCTATTTTTAAGGGTTTAAAAAGCTACTTCTACAGCCACCCTATAGCCAATACCTATGTTGCCGCCGTGGTAGAGGCGAAACGCAAACTCCGATACCACAAGGTGGTATCTGGCGATACCCTTTCTGGTATTGCTCAACGCTACAGTACCAGTGTCAAGCACCTGCAAAATGCCAATAAAATGACTAATAAATCCATATTATTGGTGGGTAAAACGCTTATTATTCCAGCAGGCTAGTTGGTCTGCCCATTATTGATTACGAGTACCTTAATGACTACAAAAATCCACCAACTCACTCCGCGTCTGGCTAACCAAATTGCCGCCGGTGAAGTCGTAGAGCGTCCGGCCTCGGTGATTAAAGAACTGTTGGAAAACTGCCTTGATGCGCAGGCCAATAAAATCGATGTTGACGTAGAACAAGGCGGCGTAAAGCTGATGCGCGTGCGTGACAATGGCACTGGTATTGGTGAGCAAGATTTAGGCTTGGCCTTAAGTCGTCATGCCACCAGTAAGATTTCGAGTTTAGAGGATTTGGAGTCAGTGCAAAGTTTAGGTTTCCGCGGCGAAGCATTGGCCAGTGTAAGTTCCGTATCACGCCTCACATTGACATCAAACATCGAAGGTCAAGACAGTGCTTGGCAGGTGATGACCGAAGGGCGCGACATGACACCTCAATTACAGCCCGCTGCTCACCCAGTAGGCACCAGTGTTGAAGTGAGGGATTTGTTTTTTAATACGCCCGCGAGGCGTAAGTTTTTACGGACCGAAAAAACAGAGTTTGGCCACTTAGAAGAAGTCATAAAGCGCTTAGCGTTAAGTCGTTTTGATGTGGCTTTTAGCCTTAAGCACAATCAAAAAGTGATTCACAACTTGCGCCCGGCAGACACCCAAGCTGCCCAAGAAAAGCGCGTGGCTAGTGTGTGTGGGCCAGCTTTTATGCAGCAAGCGCTGCATATCGAAATGGAAGCCCCCGGATTAAAATTATGGGGGTGGGTGGGTCTGCCGACCTTCTCTCGAAGCCAAATGGATCTGCAGTATTTTTTTGTTAATGGTCGCGTGGTGCGAGACAAATTAGTCGGCCATGCCGTGCGCCAGGCCTACCGAGATGTGCTTTATCATGGACGTCATCCAGCCTTCGTGCTTTATCTAGACCTGGAGCCAGCCAACGTGGATGTCAATGTTCATCCCACTAAAAACGAAGTGCGTTTTCGTGATGGGCGTTTAGTGCACGATTTTATTTTTCGTAGTTTGCATAAAGCCTTGGCTCAAGTGAGGCCTGAAATGCCTACGGGTGGAGGTATTGAGCAATTAGGCGTAATGCAGGAACAGCCCTCAATAACGCCCCAGGGAATTGAGGCGGGAGTATTTGCTGGCCAAACACAGGTCGATCTGGGGCAAGTTGCAGGCAACCCTTTAGCCTCCCCCATGCAGCAGGTGCCTTGGCAAACGGGATCATTAAACCCGCACTCACCGCGGCAAATGCAGGAACAGGCCCAAGTGTATGGCAGCCTGCATGATCATTCAGAAACCTTAGCAAGTTCGGCAACAGAGGCGGGTCAGGTGCCACCTTTGGGTTACGCGGTGGCTCAGTTGCATGGCATCTATATTGTTGCTGAAAATGCTAAAGGTTTGGTATTGGTCGATATGCATGCAGCCCATGAGCGCATTGTTTACGAAAAGATGAAAGTTTCCTGGGCCCAGCAGGGCATTAAGGCCCAACCTCTGTTAGTGCCCATTGCCATGGCAGTCAGTTCCCGGGAAGCCGATCAGGTTGAGGCGCAGCAGCAATTGTTTGCTGAGTTAGGTTTTGTCATCGACCGTGCGGGCACGGAGAATTTAGTCGTGAGGCAGGTGCCTAGTTTGTTACAGCACGCCAATGTTGAACAGCTGGTACGTGACGTATTAGCCGATGTGGTCACCTACGGCAGCAGTGATCGCATTAGGGCCGCCCATAATGAACTTTTGGGTACCATGGCTTGCCATGGTGCCGTGCGGGCTAATCGCAGGCTAAACCATGTGGAAATGAACGCCCTGTTGCGGGATATGGAAATTACTGAGCGCAGTGGCCAGTGCAACCATGGGCGCCCTACATGGACCCAGCTGAGCTTGTCTGAGCTGGATAAGTTGTTTATGCGGGGGCAATAGTCAGTGCCATCTATGCCGTTGCCAGAAACTCAGCTACCCCCCGTTATTTTTCTTATGGGGCCCACTGCCGCAGGTAAAACAGATTTGGCGATAGAGTTGGTGCAGCAGCGTGCCTGTGAAATTATTTCGGTAGACTCGGCGCAAATATACCAAGGCATGGATGTGGGTAGCGCCAAGCCAGACGCTGCTACTCTGGCTCTGGCACCGCATCACTTAATCAATATTTGTGATCCCCTTGAGGCCTATTCGGCAGCTCGGTTTCGCACCGATGCTCTGGCCCTTATGGCGCAAATTACTGAGCGCGGCAAAGTGCCTCTGCTGGTGGGGGGTACCATGATGTACTATAAAGCCCTCATGGACGGCTTAGCGCCATTGCCTGCCTCAGAACCCGCTCTACGTTGGCAGTTAGAGCAAGAAATACAAGACCAGGGTTTAGCCGCCATGCATGCGCGCTTGTGTGCCATCGATGCGGTAGCTGGAGCACGGATTAATGCGGCCGATCCTCAGCGCATTACTCGGGCCATGGAAGTGTTTTTACTGAGTGGGGAAACCCTAACCGCCCATTGGGCGAGGCAAAAGCAACAACCTTTACCTTATCAAGTGACCTCAATTGGCGTGTGGCCGCCCGATCGGGCCTTATTGCATCATAGAATTGAGCAGCGTTATGAAATAATGTTGCAGCAAGGATTTAAGCAAGAAGTGGCGTCTTTAATGGCTCGTGGAGACCTGAATATTGATCTGCCGTCTATGCGCTGTGTGGGTTATCGCCAGATGTGGCAGCACTTGGCGGGCGAGTATGACTATGCCACTATGCAATATAAAGGCATTGTAGCCACTCGTCAATTGGCCAAAAGGCAGTTGACTTGGTTGCGTAGTTGGCCAGAATTACAGGTGTTTGATAGCTTGGATACAAAATTATTATTCAAAGTTTTGCAATTATTCGATAGAATATAACAATAGCGTAAAGGCTATGTAAAACGACTTGCATCTGTAGGTGCATTTGAGCATTATCATTTTCCGGCTTTAAGCCGAAGTTAGATTAACGACACAAGGAGTTATCATGTCAAAAGGGCAAACGTTACAAGACCCTTACTTAAATGTACTGCGCAAAGAGCGAGTGCCAGTATCCATTTTTTTGGTCAACGGTATTAAGTTACAGGGCCAAATTGAGTCTTTTGATCAATTTGTAATTCTGTTAAAAAATACGGTTTCTCAAATGGTCTATAAACATGCTATTTCAACTGTCGTGCCTTCGCGCCCAGTTAAAATGCCAGCCGAAGACGAGTTAGATTAGTTTTTTGGCTTTTGTGAATCCCCAACGAGCACCACTAGGTGCTCGCTTTGATTTAGGTTACTGTATTGTTTTTTGAACGTCATCAATCAGGCGAACGTGCGATCCTTGTCCATCTTGAAATGGGCCAAGAAGGTGAGCGTGAAGATGCCAATGAATTAAAAGAGCTGGTTTATTCAGCCGGCGCAGACCCCCTGCAAGTCATAGGTGGCTCACGCGCAACCCCTCATCCAAAAACCTATGTAGGTTCAGGCAAAGTCGAAGAGATTAGGCTGGCTGTGGAACAGCACGAAGCTGAAATAGTCATCTTTAATCATTCGCTAAGCCCAGGCCAAGAAAGAAACTTAGAGCTTGAGCTGCAGTGCAGGGTGCTAGACCGAACCGGTTTAATTCTTGATATTTTTGCTCAGCGTGCGCGCACCCATGAGGGCAAGTTACAAGTTGAGTTAGCCCAGTTAGAGCACATGTCCACGCGTTTGGTTCGAGGATGGACCCATCTAGAGCGCCAAAAAGGTGGTATTGGTCTGCGTGGTCCAGGTGAGACCCAGTTAGAAACTGACCGTCGCTTATTGCGCGTGCGTATTAACACCATATTGAAACGCCTCGGTAAGGTGCGTAAGCAACGTGAGCAGGGGCGTCGTGCCCGTCGGCGTGCAGAAGTGCCCACCATCTCTTTGGTAGGTTATACTAATGCGGGTAAGTCCAGCTTGTTTAATCGCATTACTATTGCCGACGTGTATGCCGCAGATCAGTTGTTCGCCACTTTGGATCCAACTTTTAGACGTCTTGAAATTAAAGATGTTGGCCCCACTATATTGGTAGACACAGTGGGCTTTATTCGGCATTTGCCACATAAACTCGTTGATGCCTTTCGGGCCACGCTGCAAGAAACTGCAGAAGCCACATTGTTGTTGCATCTGGTTGATGCGCATGATGAAAAGCGCGATGACAATATAAAAGAGGTTGAGTCGGTACTGGAAGAAATTGGCGCCGATGACCTGCCGCATTTGTTGGTATACAACAAAATTGATATGTTGGAAGATTGCCCAGCGCGAATCGACCGTGATGGTTATGGTGTGCCAAGACGGGTTTGGTTAAGCGCTTTAACGGGTGAAGGTGTAGACCTTTTGGTGCAAGCCATTAGTGAGCGCCTAGGTGGTGAGTTGTTTGCTCAACAAATTGTGCTGGAGCCTCAGTATGGTAATTTGAGAGCGCAGCTATACGCCCTAGACGCGGTTGAAAAAGAAGACATTAATGACCAAGGCCATATGGTGTTGGACGTGCGCTTACAGAAGCGTGATTTTTTACAAATATTGAGTCGTATAGGAATGGATGCCACACCTTTTGTAGGTAAGGCAGCTAATCCGTGGGACTCGTAAGCGATTTAATAACTGCAATAGCGGGAGAAGATTATGGCCTGGAATGAACCGGGTAATAACGGTAAAGACCAAGATCCATGGGCTGGCAACCGTCGTCCAAATGGACAAGATCAGGGGCCGCCTGATCTTGATGAAGCGTTAGGTAAGCTGATTGAGAAATTCAATGGCTTGTTTGGCGGTTCTGGGAATAAGAACACCTCGGGTTCAGGTGGTGATTCTCCAGTACCTTCAGGTAAAATTATTGGTTTTGGTGCCGCTATTGTTTTAGTTTTGTGGGCAGGTATGGGTTTCTATACCGTAGATCAGCAAGAGCGCGCAGTGGTTTTGCGCTTGGGCAAGTTCAGTGAAACTGTGCAGCCTGGTTTGCATTGGAACCCGCCGATGGTTGATAGCGTTAACAAAGTTAACGTAACCGCAGTGCGTAACGTCGATCACCGTGCGCTGATGCTCACAGAAGACGAGAATATCGTTGAAGTGGGTTTGTCGGTGCAATACATTGTGTCAAGTCCTAAAGACTTCCTATTGGAAGTTAGGGATCCTGAAAATAGCTTATTACAAGCGACGCAGAGTGCTTTGCGTCATGTGGTAGGTGGTTCAGAAATGCACTCTGTGTTGACTGAAGGTCGTGCTCTTTTGGCTTTAGATATCGAAAGCCGACTACAGGCTTTGCTGAATGACTATAAGACTGGCCTAGAAGTAATTAAGGTCAACATAGAAAATACGGCTGCACCTTCACAAGTACAAGATGCGTTTGATGACGTTATCAAGGCGCGTGAAGATGAGCAACGCGTTAAAAACGAAGCCCAAGCCTATGCCAATGGCATTGTGCCCGAGTCTCGTGGTCGTGCTCAGCGTGTAAGCGAAGAAGCCAGAGCCTACCGTGAGCAGGTGGTGGCCCGTGCAGAAGGTGAAGCAACTCGTTTCACTAAGCTACTAACGGAATACCAAAAGGCTCCGGAAGTAACGCGCGAACGTCTTTACATTGTGGCTATGGAAGATGTACTTTCCAATGCTTCTAAGGTCATGGTAGACGTTAAGGGGGGTAATAACATGATGGTGTTGCCTCTAGATCAAATCATGCAGAATCAATCCTTGCGTTCTGCAACGGGTGCCGGTGGTAAAGTTTCTTCTAGTGTAGTGGATGAAATAACCAGTCGGGTGATTCAGCAGTTAACACAAGGTGCCTCAGGTTCATCTTCAAGGGAGTCTCGTTAACATGGCTACTCGTACTTTAGTGACCCTAATTAGCCTATTTGTGGCGCTGCTTATTGCTTCATCTTCGTTGTTTGTCGTGAAGGAAACAGAGCGTGCAATTATGCTTCAGTTTGGTGAGGTGGTGAAGTTTGACATCCAGCCTGGCCTCCATGCGAAAGTGCCCTTTGTGAACACCGTGCGTATATTTGATGCCCGTGTGCTTACTTTGGATGCCCGCCCGCAACGTTACTTAACCCTAGAAAAGAAGGCTTTGATTGTTGATTCCTTCGTTAAATGGCGTATCTATAACGTTGCCGACTTCTATACAGCAACGTCTGGTGACGAATTTACTGCTGCTAAGTTGTTAGCGTCTCGTGTTGATACCGGTTTGCGTAACCAGTTTGGTGAGCGTACTTTAACCGAAGTGGTTTCTGGTGAGCGTGATGACCTAATGGCTGAGTTGCTCATAGAGCTTAATCAGGTGGTTAAGTCGGACATGGGTATTGAGGTAGTTGACGTGCGTGTTAAGCGTATCGATTTACCCCAAGAAGTCAGCGAGTCGGTTTACGGTCGGATGCGCACGGAACGTGAGCGTGAAGCTCGTGAGCTACGCTCTCAAGGTAAGGAACTGGCTGAAGGTATTCGTGCCGATGCAGATCGTCAAGAAACGGTTATCGAAGCTAATGCTTACCGTGATTCAGAGCTTATTCGTGGTGATGGTGATGCCATTGCAGCAGCAACGTATGCCGCCGCTTTTAATCAAGACCCCGAGTTCTATAGTTTTTACCGCAGCCTTGATGCTTACCGTAAAACCTTTGGTGCTGGTGGCGACGTGATGCTGATAGAGCCTGACAGTGAGTTCTTTAAGTACATGAACCAGTCTACTTTGAAGTAAGCTTCTGGTTGGCTTTGAGTAAGACATTAAAAGGGCCTCTTGAGGCCCTTTTTAGCATGCGCTTTTTAACCCCAAAAGCTGGCCATTTGTGGCTAAAAGACGTACAATTGCGCAACCGAGAAGTAGGGTCCAAAACTGGCCGTATGATGCTCGGTTTTTTTGTGTTTGAAGCATTAGTAGAAAAATCATGAACGAGTTGGTCTATCACTTACTGCTGGCATTTTGCTTGATGCTGATAATGGAAGGTATTTTGCCTTTTTTATACCCGCAAAGATGGCGTAACTTAGTGCTTCAACTGGCTCATATAAGTAACCGAAATATGCGTTTTTTGGGCCTGGCAAGTATGCTTTTAGGGCTGGTTTTGATGCTTTTGGTCGGTTGATTTAATGCAATTTTTGAGGAAATAGTAACTCACATGAGTCGTGTAAACCGTTGGTTATTGCCAGATGGCGTAAAAGAAGTATTGCCACCAGAAGCTGCTCGCATTGAAGGCTTGCGCCGCACTGTGGTCGATTTATACCAAGCTTGGGGTTACGACTTAGTGATGCCGCCGCTTATTGAATACATTGATTCCTTGTTAATAGGCACTGGGGATGATTTGGACTTAGCCACCTTTAAAGTGATCGATCAAAAAACGGGCCGCACCATGGGTATCCGGGCCGACATTACCCCCCAAGTTGCCCGTATTGATGCCCACAGTATTGATTGTGATGGCATCAACCGTTTGTGCTATTCCAATACCGTATTACACACCAGCGCAGCCAATGCGTTAGCCTCTCGCAGCCCGTTGCAAGTGGGCGCAGAGCTCTATGGTCACGCGGGCATTGATAGTGATCTTGAAGTCATTAGTTTGATGCTAGAAACCCTCACTAGCGTTGGTATTAAGCATCCCATTACCTTAGATTTAGGTCATGTGGGTATTTATCGCGGTCTAATTGAAGCCGTCGGCTTAGCCGATGATGATGAAAGGGAATTGTTTAATTTACTGCAAAGCAAAGCAGTAGCCGATATAGACAGCCTGATTTCAGCCATGGACTTGACTGACGAGGCGAAAACCATCTTGTCGCAACTGCCTCGCTTATACGGTGAAATCTCAGTCTTGCAGCAGGCTGAACAAATATTTGGCAAGGTCTCTGCACCGGTCTCTGCTGCGATTGCTTACTTACGCGAATTGGCCGAGGCAGTTAATGCTCGATTCCCACAGGTGACTTTGTACTTTGATTTAGCCGAACTGCGTGGTTATGAATACCACACTGGAGTGGTTTTTGCCGCGCTTACCCCGGCTTTTGGTCAAGCCATTGCTAAGGGAGGTCGTTATGATGATATTGGTAAAGTATTTGGCCGAGCCCGCCCTGCAACGGGATTTAGTGCCGACTTAAAGGTGCTGTCAGAGCTGTCAGAGGCGCCTTTGGTGCACGCTGATGCCATTGCCATGCCCATTGAGGCAGACTTGAGCGCTGAGCAACGTCAAAGTCTATGGCAAATGCAGTCTCAGCTGCGCCAACAAGGCGAGCGCCTGGTTGCACAGTTGTGTGACAGCCCTGCGCCGCAGAACTGTTCTCGCCAACTGGTATGGCAAGATAATGCTTGGAAGATGATTCCAGCATCCTGAACTAAAAATTTTAATTGTGCGTGATTTCACGTGTAGCAATCATAAACTAGAGCAAAAAATTATGGGTAAGAATGTCGTCGTTTTAGGCACCCAATGGGGTGATGAAGGCAAAGGTAAGATCGTTGATTTACTCACCGATCAGGCCACGGCAGTGGTACGTTTCCAGGGTGGCCATAATGCGGGTCACACGTTAGTGATTGAAGGCGAAAAAACAGTTTTGCATTTAATTCCTTCAGGTGTTTTACGTGACACAGTGACCTGCTTTATTGGTAACGGTGTGGTAGTGGCCATGGATGCGTTATTGAAAGAAATGGCAGAGCTAGAAGAGCGCGGCATTCCCGTGCGTGAGCGTTTGCGTATTAGTACTGCTTGCCCATTAATCTTGCCTTACCACGTTGCCCTAGATCAGGCGCGTGAAATTGCCCGTGGCGATGAGAAAATTGGTACTACAGGTCGCGGTATTGGCCCAGCTTACGAAGATAAAGTAGCGCGCCGTGGTTTGCGTTTAGGCGATTTGCTAGACCCACAGCGCTTTGCTGTTAAGTTAAAAGAAATTATGGTTTACCATAACTTTGTACTAGAGAATTTTTACAAAGTTCAGCCGTTAGATTATAACGAAGTATTAGCAACTGCATTGGCTCAAGCAGAGCAGATTAAAGGTATGTTCACTGATGTCACAGCAGAGCTTCACGACTTGCGTCGTGCAGGTGCAGACATCTTGTTTGAAGGTGCTCAGGGTACCTTGCTAGACATTGACCATGGGACTTACCCATACGTTACCTCTTCTAACACCACTGCAGGGGGTACGGCTACGGGTTCTGGCTTTGGTCCATTGTATCTGGATTATATTTTAGGCATTACTAAAGCCTACACCACTCGTGTTGGCAGTGGCCCTTTCCCCACAGAATTGTTCAACGACGTTGGTGAAGGCCTTGCTGCGCGGGGCCATGAATTTGGTGCCACCACAGGCCGTGGGCGTCGTTGTGGTTGGTTTGATGCCGTAGCACTTAAGCATGCTATTCAAATTAACAGTGTGTCTGGCATTTGCCTAACCAAGCTTGATGTCTTGGATGGTATGGACGAGATTAAGCTGTGTGTGGCTTACCATGATGCCAACGGAAATGAAGTCTCTTGCCCCAGTGATGCAGAAGGCTTCGCCGCGGTTACCCCTATTTACGAAACCATGCTAGGCTGGACTGAGTCTACCGTAGGTGCGCAGACAGAAGCGCAATTACCCGCCGCAGCATTGGCCTATATTGCCCGTATTGAAGTCTTGATCGAAGCGCCAGTGGATATTATTTCTACTGGCCCCGATCGCATTGAAACTATTGTTAAACGCCATTCTTTTGGCAGCTAGGAAAAAATGACACAAATCGACGATCCACACGCTCAGCGTGAGGCGCAAAAGTACGAAAACCCCATCCCCAGCCGTGAGTTCATTATGGACCACTTACGTGAGCGCAGCGGCCCAGCAACACTTAATCAGGTGAGTTTTGAACTGGCCTTATTCGAGGCCGAGGACGTAGAAGCACTGCGTCGTCGTCTGCGTGCTATGGAGCGCGATGGGCAGCTTATCAGTGACCGCAAAGGCGCCTATGGCGCCATTAACAAAATGGACCTTATCCATGGCCGCATTATTGGCCACCGCGACGGCTTTGGTTTCTTAAAGCCCGATGAAGGGGGTGATGACTTGTTCCTCAGCCACCGTCAAATGCGGGCTGTGCTTGATGGCGACAAGGCCCTCGCTCGGGTGACTGGAGTCGACCGTAAAGGCCGCAGTGAAGGGGCTATCGTTGAGGTGACTGAGCATAATACTCAGCAAGTGGTAGGCCGCTTAACCAAGGAAAATGGCATTTGTTTTGTGCGCCCAGATAATCAGCGCATTAGCCAAGACATTCTCATTTCCAGTGATAGCGTACTTCAAGCCAAGCATGGCCAGTACGTCACTGTGCGCATTACTCATCAACCCAACAAACGTAATCAAGCGGTGGGTGAAGTGGCGGAGATTTTGGGTGAGCACATGGCTCCAGGCATGGAGATTGATGTGGCCATTCGAACCCACGAAATCCCCTACCAATGGCCCGCAGAAACCAGCCATGAAGCAGCGCAGTTAGCACCAGAGGTGACTGAAGCTGATAAGCATGACCGCATAGATCTGCGTGACATGCCTTTTGTTACCATTGATGGTGAAGATGCTCGCGATTTTGATGATGCCGTATACTGTCGCAAAAGGACTCTGGGTGGCTGGCGCTTATACGTCGCAATCGCTGATGTAAGTCACTATGTCCGCACCGGCACGGCTTTAGATACAGAAGCCCACCGCCGTGCAACATCAGTGTATTTCCCTGAACGTGTTATTCCTATGCTGCCCGAAGCCATCTCCAATGGCTTGTGTTCTCTTAACCCCCATGTTGATCGTTTGGTCATGGTGTGTGAGATGACCATCAGTGGTAGTGGCAAACTCAGTGGTTACCAGTTTTATGAAGGCCTAATTCACTCCCATGCGCGCTTAACTTACACTAAAGTAGGTGCAATGTTGGATGCAAGTGATGATCAATGCCTACAGTTACGTGAAGAATATGAGCATGTGGTGAAGCCCGTAGACCAGCTGCATAAGCTTTATGCAGCCCTACGTTCAGCCCGCGATGCCCGCGGTGCGATTGACTTTGAAACGCAAGAGACACGCATCGTCTTTGGTGAAGACCGTAAGATAGATGCCATAGTGCCAGTGCACCGCAACGATGCCCACAAACTCATTGAAGAGTGTATGTTGGCCGCCAATGTGAGCACCGCTAAGTTTTTAGAGAAGCATAAGCTGGATGGTTTGTTCCGCGTCCATAAAGGGCCTAAGCCTGGTAAACTAGAAAACCTACGCAGCTTCTTGGGTGAAATGGGGCTGTCTTTAAAAGGCGGTGATGAGCCACAACCCAAGCACTATCAAGCCTTGTTAAGTTCTATTAAAGATCGCCCAGACGCAAACCTAGTGCAAACGGTAATGTTGCGTTCCTTAAGTCAGGCGGTTTACACGCCCGAAAATGAAGGCCACTTTGGCTTGGGTTACCAAGCCTATGCCCACTTTACATCGCCCATTCGCCGTTATCCTGACTTGCTTGTACACCGTGCAATCCGCAGTGTGATTCAAAGTAAGCAGTCAAGCCGCTATGTTAAGCGCATTAAAGCCACGCACAAGCAACCTGAGTCGCCTTGGTATCCTTATTCTACTGCTAATGTGGTGGTTTTTGGCGAACATTGCTCAACTGCAGAACGTCGTGCAGATGCTGCAGTGTGGGATGTAGAGGGATGGCTTAAGTGTGAATACATGCAAGGCCATATAGGTGATTACTTCTACGGCACCATTAACGCGGTGACTAGCTTTGGTTTGTTTGTTGAACTGGAAGATGTTTATGTAGAGGGTCTTGTGCATATTAGTGCGCTACCCGGTGATTACTATCATTTTGATGCAGCGAAGCACCGCCTTCAAGGCGAGCGCAGCGGCAAAAGTTTCCGCTTGGGTGATACCATCGAAGTGCAAGTGGTGCGGGTAGATCTAGACGAGAAGAAGATTGACTTTGAACTGGCAGATGCGCCACCAAAGCCTAAGTCAAAGCCTAAACCTAAAGCCAAGCCTAAAGCTAAACCTAAAGCCAAGCCCAAAAAAGCTAATGTGGATAAGGCTGCAGATGCCACTGCCACTGCAAAGGAGCCTTTGTTTGACGACAAAGGTAAGCCGTCTGGCAGTGTAAAAAAGCCTCGTCGTAAAAAACCTGCACCGAAATAAGCGATTTGAGACGGGTAAATTATGGCGAACATTGAATATGTTTTTGGCATTCATGCGGTGCAAACCAAACTGCAACGTAACCCCGAAAGGGTGCAGGAAGTCTGGTTTCAAGAAGGTCGTGAAGACCAGCGCTTGAACCAAGTCAAAGGTTTGGCAGACGAGCAGGGTATCGAATGCCAAGTTCTGCCGCGGCGTGAGCTAGACAATAAGGTCAAGGGGCGTCACCAAGGTGTGGTGGCGGCTTGCACCCCAAATCCAGCCAAGGATGAGCACTTTTTAACGCAGTTGTTAGAAGGCTTAAACGAACCCGCATTTTTGTTGATCTTGGATGGCATCACCGACCCCCATAACCTAGGAGCGTGTTTACGCACAGCCGATGCTGCTGGCGTGCATGCCGTAATTGCGCCTAAAGACAAGTCGGCATCACTGAGTAGTACGGTCAGTAAGGTGGCTTGTGGTGCTGCTGAGAGTGTGCCTTTTGTGCAGGTTACTAACCTAGCTCGGTGTCTTAAAAGTTTGCAGGATGCAGGGGTTTGGATTACCGGCACAGCTGGCGAAGCCACTCAGCACATTCACCAAGCCGACCTTAAAGGCAGTATGGCTTTAGTCATGGGTGCCGAAGGTGACGGTATGCGCCGTTTGACTCGTGAGGGGTGTGATCAACTGGTTAAAATCCCTATGGCGGGCGAAGTCAGTAGTCTTAATGTGTCTGTGGCGGCAGGGGTGTGTTTATTCGAAGCGGTGCGCCAGCGTAGCTAGCGCCTTGCTTTAACTCGCTTGGCGCCTGCAAACAGGGCTAATCTTTAAGTAACACGTCTTTAGCTTGATTGATTTGACTCGCAATATAGGTGCTACCGCCTTTATCTGGGTGATTTTTAGCCATCAAGCGTTTGTGGGCTGAGATCACTTGTTCATCACTCGCCTCATCATCCACCTCTAAAACCAGCCTAGCTTGGGCTTTATCCATTACCGATGAGTTGTTTATATTGCTGCTGCTACTTTCTTTGTCAGCACGGCTTTGGCTGAAGCGTTTAATGGTTTGCCAGATGCCAAATGCGCGCAGCACGGGTCTACCATAGACCACTAGACCGCCTAATAGACTCATGGCAACCGGCCATAAACCACTGATTGCTAAGCCAATAGCCAGTAATAAAGTGACCACCACCGCAGCTCTCAGTAAAAAAGGTTTGCCATTGGTCGGTGCCCGGTTAAGTAATGAGCGAATCAGTAGGGCTACAATTACCACACCTAACACCCATAATATTAAAATCATCTTACTCTCCATTTAATCAATTGCTCGTACCCCTTAAGCAACACTCAGCGCCAACCTCGATTTACGCCCATGGGGCCACAAAAATAATGCCCCGTTGCTTGCTGTTAATTATAACAGCTTCAGGCATATACAGGTTGATGGTAGGCTAATTTTGCCCACAAAAGCCAAGTGCTTAGCCCCGTCGTATAATGCGTCACCGTGGCAAAATAGATTTGGGTTTAGTTGGGTTGGTGTAACTTTTTTGACGCTAAATTGAGCCGTTTTAAGTTGCCTCGCTCACGCCATGCGAAATAAATCACCACCAAAAAAGCCACCATATCAGCGATTGGAAAGGAGTACCAAATGCCATTAATGCCGTACACCTTTGGCAAAATGAGCAGTGCAGGGATAAGCACTAGATAAATCCTTAACGAGGATAAGAAAATCGCATGGCGAGCCTTGCCTAAGGCTTGAAAAAGCGAGCTAATGACACTGTGGGCATTGGATAGTGGGAATAATAAGAAGGACCAAAAGGCGATGCCTGCGGTAGTGGTCAGAAGGGCCGTATTTTGGGTGAAGATGCCGATGATTAATTCAGGCACAAGCAGCATTATTGTGCTCACACCCAAGCCATAACAGAGGCTTGAAATAACCCCTAGTTTGACCATAGCCAGCACTCGATCATAGTGTTTAGCACCATAGTTATAACCGGCGATGGTTTGAAAGGCGATGGTCATGGCAATCGCGGGTAAGATAAAAAAGATCATTAAGCGGCCAATTAGGCCATAAGAACTCACATACAAGTCGCTGTCCACTTCGGGGAACTGGGTCACAGAAAAGTTGGTTAAAGCAATAAAAACCGATACCCCTGCATGGGAAATTAAAATGGGCACCCCCAGTAAACAGATGCCTTTAACAATAGACCAGTCCATCGTATAGGCAAATGGGCGTAATTTTAGCTGGGTTTTACCGCCTAAAATAAAGTACAGCATTAACACTAAAGCAAATAGTTGAGAGATGATGGTGGCATAAGCCACGCCTGCCACACCCATGTCCAGCAGGAAGATAAAGACCGCATCTAAGGCAATGTTCAATACTGCAGACGACACCATACTGGCCATCATTAACATGGCTTTACCTTCGGCTCTGAGTAAATCGCCAGGCACGCTGCTAATCAGCACAATGGGGAAGCTCATCAAGACTAAAGGCACCAGATAGGCCGAGGCGTATGGCCATAAGGCTTCTGATACCCCCAGTAATTGCAGTAGGGCATCAATATTAAGATAGATGCCAAGGGTAATCGCTAGCGCCATGGCCAAGCCAAAACGGAAGGCAATGTCGATGGTCTTGTTGGCAGCGCTGTCCTGCTTTGCGCCGAGTTGCCTAGCGACGATAGACGCCATACCGCTGCCGACCAAAGTGGCCAAAGCAAAAATAAACATTTGAATTGGAAAGACAATAGAAATGCCGCCCATGGCATTGACGCCAATGGCGCGGGTGACAAAAATAGCATCCACCACATTATAAAGGCCATGGACCATCATGCCCACAGCAATAGGAGTGGCCATACCAAAGAATAGCCCAAGGATGGGCTTAGTGCCTAGGTGGCCGGTGTTTTGGCTCATGGGTGCTTCCTTACTGATAACATGGTGGTCTTTGCGAAGGCTAAAAGCTGGCGGCAGCCTATAGGTCCGCCGGTGGTGTTAATTTTAGCGGGCTAATAAAGGCGCACCTATCGGTCCGCGATCATCAAAGGGTAAGCCATTATTGGGTGACGTGTTGAAGGGTAGTGATCACTTGATCAACATCCGCAGCCCAAGCCATCGCTGCGGCGTTGACTTCCTTGAGGGGGTGAACAATGTCTTCGCTATGTAAGGTGATGAAAGGCGTGCCCATGGCGGCGCAATAACCCGCGTCAAAGGCAGCATTCCACTGCTTGTATTTATCACCAAATCTAATAATAGCAATGTCAGCTTGAGCAATAAGGTTCTTAGTGCGAATGGCGTTCACTTTAGCCGATTGATGGTCGCGCCAAAAGCTGGTCGCTGTATCTGCTAAGTGGTCACCGGCGGCGTCACTGGCTTCGTGGTCGGTGCAGGCGGAAGTGAAATTCACCGGCAGGTTAAGCGCTGCACAGCGGCTAATAATTTGCTCGCGCCAATCCGTATGTATTTCGCCAGATAAATAGATGTTCCACATAATTTTGTCTCATTTTAGTGTTAATTTTTGCCTAGGCCCTTAACCTCTGTTGTATGGGTTTGGGCACCAATACTTAGCTTTTTCATGGTCAAGGCCGGCGGGTGGTTTTGGCATGGTTACCACAGTGATTAGGGCCCCCAACTGCAAACGTAATATAGCAGTCACCACCGCTCTAGTCTCGAAAATGCCCGTGCTAATCAACAAACTTTTCGACTTTAATTTAGACGGTGTTCTGGCGCTTGCGCTATGCTTGGCTAGAGTGGCTTAACCTAGTTAATTAAAACGCCTTAACTTGTGCCTAGCAAAAAGTTTACGTATAATCTGCCTTCACATTTTTAGTGTGAATTTCCTCCTTGCTTTAAGGTGGTAGTTCAATAACGAATTACTAAACGCTTAAGGCTATTTAACCCATAAGGAGCAGCAATGCGTCATTATGAAATTATCTTTTTGGTCCACCCTGACCAAAGCGAACAAGTACCCTCTATGATCGAGCGCTACACCGCGACTATTGAAGCCGATGGTGGTGCAATTCATCGTTTAGAAGATTGGGGCCGTCGTCACTTGGCATACCCAATTAACAAAATCCACAAAGCTCACTATGTACTCATGAACATTGAATGTTCAAACGTTGCCTTAGACGAGCTAGACAGCAACTTCCGTTACAACGATGCGGTTATCCGCAACATGGTTGTGCGTATGAAAGCTCCTGAAACTGGTGATTCTCCTGTTAAGGCTGCTGAAAGCCGTGAAGACCGTCGTCGCCAAGAACGCGCTCCTCGTGCCGATGCTCCTCAAGCAGACGCTCCTCAAGTAGAAGCCCAAGCTGAAGAAGCACCAGCCGCCGAAGCCGCAGCTGAATAACTAACTGGAGATATTGACCATGGCACGTTTTTTCCGTCGTCGTAAGTACTGTCGTTTCACCGCTGAAGGTGTAACTCAAATTGACTATAAAGATATCGAAGTTTTAAAAGGCTACGTGTCTGAAACTGGTAAGATTGTACCTAGCCGTATTACTGGCACTAAAGCCCGCTATCAGCGTCAGCTTTCTACCGCTATTAAGCGCGCTCGTTACGTGGCATTGTTGCCATACACTGACGCACACCAGTAAGCTGTATTAACTGATGCGCGGACTCGCTCAATACGCCATGCGTGGCAACAAACAAGCCATCATGGCGGCCGTGTTGTTTGCTATTATTCCTGTGTTGTTTTGGATAAGCGCGGCGATTGTGGCCCTGGTAATCTTGCGCAAAGGTTATCGGGACGGTGCTCAAGTGTTTATGTGGAGCCTATTACCTGCCATAGCTTGGTGGAGTAATAGTGATCCAACACCTGCACTCACCTTAATTGGTGTGGCGGTCTTGGCCAGCGTTTTACGCTACAGTGCCAGCTGGGCTTATGTGTTAGTGGCCAGCTTATTGGCTGCAATAGTATCGATGCCTATTTTGGCGAGTTATCTGCAAGATGTAATGGTGGCCTTTGCCGAAGCTGGACTCCAGCTAGAAGCGCAACAGAAGTTGCCTGAAGATTTTGATAAACAGCTGCTGCAAGCCCTCATGGAGGGCGTGTTAGCTGCGGTACATATGGGTATATTGTTAGCCTGTGTGGTTTTGGCGCGTTGGTGGCAGGCGGCTTTGTATAACCCAGGTGGTTTTCAAACCGAGTTTCATCAGTTGCGTTTACCCCTATGGCTTACGGGAACACTGGCTTTAGCCGTCTTTGGCTTAAGTAGTATTACTGATATGACACAGTGGTTGTTTGTATTATCGGTACCCTTATTATTTGCAGGCTTAGCCTTAATACATGGGCTGGTTGAACAATTAAAATTAGGCCGAGCTTGGCTGATTGCTACCTATTTAGGGTTGCTACTCTCAAGTGCAGTGGTCTTTACTTTACTGGCAATCATGGCCACCTTGGACAGTGTGTTCAAGTTGCGGCAACGTTTGCCCGTTAGAGTAAAAAAATAGAATTAGACTCTTCGTGTATACATGTTGAGCAAATTAAGGAATTAAACATGAATGTAATTCTTCTTGAAAAAGTGGGTAAGTTAGGCGCCTTAGGCGATACTGTTTCAGTTAAAGCTGGATACGGCCGTAACTTCCTCATCCCCAAGGGCAAAGCGGTACCTGCTAACAAAGCTAACATTGAAGCTTTTGAAGCACGTCGCTCAGAACTCGAAGCTGCTGCTGCTGAAAAGCTAGCTGCTGCTCAAGCTCGTGCAGACGCAATTGGCGCATTGACCATTTCTATCCCGGCTAACGCTGGTGAGGAAGGTAAGCTGTTTGGTTCAATCGGTACTAACGAAATCGCTGCTGCCTTATTGGAAGCTGGCCATGTTGTTGACAAGACTGAAATACGTCTACCTGAAGGCACTTTGCGTGCATTGGGCGAAACCGCTGTTGCCATCCAACTTCACAGTGACATCACTATAGAAATCACTGTAGCGCTGGTTGCTGAGTAAGACTTAACCCTCGTTGCTACGGGCCGTTGGCCGGTGTAATGAGATGGCTTAAGAGCCTTCACAAAGCAATTTCAAAAAGCCCCGATCAAGGGGCTTTTTTGTGCCTGTGGTAAAGGTTATCATAGGCCAGTAATCACCTTATTAAATTGATATTTCAATGCTACCAGCCTCACATTTACTTAAGTCCGATCCTCAGCTTGATGCACTCAAGGTGCCGCCGCAGTCGTTAGAGGCGGAGCAATCTGTGTTAGGGGGGTTGATGCTAGATGAAATGGCATGGGATCGAGTGTCTGAAGCGGTGGCCGAAGTCGATTTCTACCGTCATGACCATCGCCTCATTTTCCGGGTGATGACCAAGCTAGTGGGTGACTCTCGACCGATCGACGTGGTGACTCTGTCGGAAGAGTTGAGCCGCATTGATGAATTGTCTAATGCCGGTGGTTTAAGCTACCTTGGTGAGTTAGCGAAAAACACGCCCAGTGCATCCAATATTACAGCTTATGCCAATATTGTGCGTGAAAGGGCCATTTTGCGTCAACTGATTGGTGTGGCTAATGAGATCGCTGATTCTGCTTTCCATACCGACGGCCGTTCATCGGCTGATGTGTTGGATGAAGCCGAGCGCAAAGTGTTTGAGATTGCTGAGGACCGCCCAAAAGAGGGCGGACCCCAATACGTTAACCCCATCCTTAAAGGTGCGGTAGAACGTATTGATGAACTATTCCGCTCAGGCAGTGCCATTACTGGCATCAGTACAGGTTTTACCGACCTAGATAACCGCACCGCAGGCATGCAAAAATCCGATTTAATTATCGTCGCAGGTCGCCCTTCAATGGGTAAGACCACCTTTGCCATGAACATCGTTGAAAATGCCGCTGTCATTGGTGATGCACCGATACTCGTGTTCAGTATGGAAATGCCAGCCGAACAGTTAATGATGCGTATGTTGTCATCCCTTGGCCGTATTGATGCCACCCGCATGCGAACCGGTAAACTGGAGCAAGATGATTGGCCCAAATTGACGGGCGCGGTGAACTTATTAAAAGATAAACCCTTGTACATTGATGACAGTGCGGGCCTAAGCCCAACCGAAATGCGCACCCGGGCTCGGCGTATTGCCCGAGAACATGGCAGTGTGGGCATGATCATGATTGATTACCTGCAATTGATGCAGATTAAAGGTCATACGGAAGGCCGTACTGCGGAAATTTCCGAAATATCTCGTTCTCTTAAAGCCTTAGCAAAAGAACTTAAGTGCCCAGTGATTGCCTTGTCACAGCTTAACCGTAGCTTGGAAAATCGTCCTAACAAACGCCCTGTCAACTCAGATTTGCGTGAGTCTGGCGCCATCGAGCAAGACGCAGATTTGATCATGTTCATCTACCGTGACGAAGTCTACAACGAAGACAGTGAAGATAAAGGTAAGGCCGAGATCATTATTGGTAAGCAACGTAATGGCCCCATTGGCACCTCACGCTTAGCTTTCATTGGTAAATACACCCGTTTTGAAGATCTCGTCCATAGCTATGATGGTTATGACGACATAGAATAACCGCAGTGGCGGTATAACCTGTGTAGGTGAGATGATGAGTGACTGGTTTGATGATGACGAAACACAGGTCAGTATGGGCATTAGCGCCTCTTTGCTAAAGCACTTACCCATTGGCTACGAATTGATTACCACAGCCAACGACCTGCGCTTATATGGTGATCATAACATCGATCTAATGCAATCCCTGCACTTGGCCGGCGGCCATTGGGACCCAGAGCTACTGGCTTATACAATTCCCCTTGGGCGTCATGCTCAGCTTGAACATGCCCTCAAACACTTCACTCAACAGCAACAAGGCATGGCCGATACCATGAGTATTTTGGCAAGCCACATGGCTCCTGATCAACATCAGGTAGAAGTGCAAAGGCGCAAACGAGCAGTGGAACAGCGCATTAAAATAATCGCTGGCCGTTACCATGCAGGAGACCTGCTTAAAGGCCATGAAATTTTAAGTTTAGGTAAGCACTGGCAAGAGTTTCCAGGGTTGCAATGGAAAGCGGTGGACAAAGCCAAATGTGGAATGTGCGATAAGTTTGCTCGGGTATCTTCTGCCAAAAAATGTCAGCAGTGTGCAGCCAAAGGCAGTGGCCTTGAGCCTATTACCTATTGCTATGCTTACTTTGATTAGTTCGTTTGGATTAGTCCGATTTTTGAGAAATTAAGCTAAAGCATAAAGGCGGGCAGTGTGCCTGCTGTTCTAAAGCCCAAGAATGCCACCTAGCTTATGCTGAAACCAATAGCTTGAAGATTCTATTTTGGTGGTTGGGTCCATATAGTCATTCTCATCTTCGTCTAAAGAAGCGGTACGGTCAAAATAATCTGCAACCACGGTGCTGCCTGTTTGTGGTTCAAACATCACCATAGCAGGGTGCATTTCATACATGAATAACTGGTCTATACATAAGCACCCACATCATTGCTATCGATCGTCATCAACTGCATAAGCTTAGGATGCACAAAGAGTTTTTCTTTGCCCACACTAATTTCCCGCAGCACACCTATTTGCGCCAACTGCTTAAGGTAGACAGACGCTGTTTGTCGTTTAGCGATGCTTCGTTGTACGAGGTCAGTAATGCGACAATAAGGCTGTTCGAAAATAACCTGCACTAGCTCAAAGCTGTATATCTTGGGCAGCTGCTGTTTGATATAAGCACTGGTGTACTCCATTAATGCTTTAATCGCTGCGATTTTTTCACAAGTCCAAAGTGATGTTTGTTCCACTCCTTTAAGCATAAATATTAACCAATCTTGCCAGTTTTGATCGCTGGTTACTTGGTTCAATAATCGGTAGTAGTGTCGCTTGTTCTGAACAATGTAACGGCTTAAATACAAAATAGGTAAGGTTAATAGCTGCTGCTCTATTAAGTACAGCACGTTTAAAATTCTACCAGTACGGCCGTTACCGTCATAAAAGGGGTGGATTGCCTCAAATTGATAATGGCTAACAATCATTTTTATAAGCGGGTCTATGTCGTCATTGGTGTGTAAAAAACGTTCCCAATTGGCAAGTAGGTCACGAATAACGGTTTCCCCTACGGGAGGGGTATAAATAATTTTGGCAGTGGATTGATTACCAATCACAGTGCCAGGCAGCGTTCTAATGTGCATATCAACATTTTTGAGTGTGCTGCACACTTCAATCGCCGTGGCAGTACACAATGGTTTGTGGGCGAGCTGAGAAAACCCTTGATGTAATGCTGTACGATAGCGTAGCGCTTCTCTAGTGGCTGGGTCTGCACCGTCACTTTGTTGGGAGAATTTAAAAAGCTGGTCTGTAGTGGTGACGATATTTTCTATTTCAGAGCTGTCTTTGGCTTCTAGCAGGGGGATAAGGTTGATTAACATACCTTGATTGGGCAGCAGGTCCCCAGCTTGTTTTAGCTGTGCAAGAGCAGCCCGCGCAGTGATGCACGCTTTCAAAACAGGTGTGGTTTCGAGACTTTCCACTGTGGGTGGTAATAGGGGTATTTGGTTATATGGAACATCAGCCTGCCAACTCATGTTTAAATTCCTTCATTTAATCGACATGTGGCTTAGTATAGGTCGATGCTACCGACATATCAATATTATGTGTCGATACGTGTCGATGATAACCGTAAATATCGACATGAAATGATTGCGCTCGTAGGGATGTAGGTTAGGTAAGTATATCTAACAACCCCTGAGGCATCCGCACAGGCTTTTGGCGCTGGTAATCAAAACAGCCCATGCGTGTTTCACCGGTGGCGACCAAGTGGCCCGTTTTTTGATCTTTTAGTTTGTACAGCAGGTTGAAGCGTGCCTTGCTTATGCAATTAACACTGAGAGATAGCGTTAGTTTTTGATGCAGAT
>TARA_B110000240_G_scaffold159174_1_pt1 | contig 23202 bp, 34 predicted proteins | sample TARA_B110000240 | Tara Oceans TARA_B110000240 (sample SAMEA4397611) | marine metagenome | biome: Polar Biome; feature: [DCM] deep chlorophyll maximum layer (ENVO:01000326); material: water (ENVO:00002006), including particulate matter (ENVO:01000060) such as... | depth 17 m | reverse complement strand
GTTATAATGATAATAAAGACGGATAGTGATAGAGAGAATGGTGAAACAACGTATAGGACTATGCCACCAGAGTTAAGACCAGAAAGACACGTACCATATATAGTAACAGAAAAAGTGTATGCTGGAAAAGAATGGTCATGGAACTACACAGTTGTTCCACAAGATAAATTCGAGGACTATAAAGAACACCCAAAACCTTATCAGACTCATACGAACGAACATGGGGAGTTAGTGCATTATGAAAAACTAATATACCCATGGATATATCAATGGGTTCGTTTAGAGGAAGGATTTGGTTCCAAAGAAGATAAAAATATACGATTAGGACTTGGTAGGGTAAATAATATTTTTACGGGAGAGGAAACTATTAATGAACACCAAGAAACACAACTCAGTCCAGAATTAGAGGTGGGTGATATTATAAAGGTAATCAAGGTAGATGGAGAACACGCACGTATGCCAGAGTTATTTACTGATTATAAAGTAGTAAAAGCAAGTAATGCATACCCACTTGGGCAAAAACAAAACCGCAATTATAACGTGTATTATGATATAGTACCTTATCCAGTGGTAGAACCATCAGTTGTTGTGAATGTACCAAGAAAAACATTATACCAAGGAGATAGATGGATTCGTTCATGGAAAGAAGAAATTCCCAAATATATAGAAGAACAGAAATCATTCATGGATAACTCAGACCAAGCGATGGAAAGAGCAAGAAAAGAAGCTTTACGTAGAGGACTCTTAAACAGTTTAGAAACACTATTCGACGTACTACCTTATGAAGAGGGTGAAATAGTCCACAACAACGTTAATATGGGTATATACCACAAAGAGACAGACCAATTCGTTCCTATAGACTATGTTTACGACCCAATAATGGAAAACATGGGAATGGAAGTAACCGAAGCCGACTTACAATTGTTTATAAACGTAATTACGGAATGGGTTAACATTAGTATGGTTCCTGATAGTGAAGAAGAGTACGTTAATTAAGAATACCCTGTATCCGTAATCGATACCTCTGTTCACTTCGTTCCAGGGATTTCACTACGTTCATCCTCGGTCTCAATATACGAATCCACGTTATTCCTTGTGGACAATATAATAAAAATACATTACATTTAAGTTATGAGAGAATTAATAATGGACATACTAACCTTACTGATGTTAATAGTACTATTAATAGGAGGATTAACATTAACGTTAATAACAGGATTAGTTGCGTTCGTTGTATTACTACCAGTAGTAACATTATATTATACAATGAAAACAATAGAAGACATATGGGATTTAATATCGTAAAAACAATTATACAAGACAATAAAAAATTACACGTACTATTAACAAATGGTGTTAGTGAAATAATGGAAATAGACACTAGAGAGACTGCAGAGAATATGTGTAAGATATTTACTGAAAACTCTGATAGTGGATGGAAGTACGATGTAAGGGAAACTAACACACTACCTCCTACCGTAAAGTAATACACTCCGTAGGTTACAATCCCCACACAATGGACAGAGAATAATGGACCTAAAGGTGGTGTTGTAACGAAAGTCGTATATATGAACTTGTAAACAAGTAATAATGATAACGACAGAAAAAACAACAATCATAATAGTATAAGTGTAAGGGATATAATATATGTTCATGTAGGAGAGAACAGTACAATGAATATTAATAATCCCATAGTATAATACAATAAGAAATGTCCCTATGACATCATGTCATCCCCGTAAGGGGATTTTATGTTTACCCCCTAAAGACACACACAACAAAACCCCTCCAACTAGTCCCTTAGTATATTCACCATGCGGTTAGACACCCCTAAATTTATCACCCAATCTGGGTCTCGTTGGGGTGTTTCTAGGGTCCCTCGAGTACCTAGTTATATACCATACAGATAAAGTCTCTTAGAACGTATCTTAGATACCTTAAGCGCTATTTAAATCCACTACATACCACTCATTTTAACCTATACCATAACATACCATATTTATCGTATACTAGTTACCACATTATACCACTATGTCCCACATTATAAACACTATATAATTACCGTTCTGGGCGTCTCACTCGTGATTCTGACAGATGTAACCGAAGGAAGTGTAAGTAAGTGGTATATCCACTGGCCGCTGAAACGATTGTCCCTCTCCCCACCTGTGCTGGAAAATCCCATAAAATCGACGACATTTTAGGGGGTAATTAGGTATGACAATGTGTCAGGGGGGATTATGGGGGACTAAAGACGTAAGATTATACGTACCATTACAACACATTTTAGCGCATCAGTACAAAGATACAACAATTTTCTGACGTGGCCAAACAATCCCCCTACTATTATTTCAGTTGTTAATAACTTATTTCATCGATTCTGGGCTTGCCACTCGGGATTCTTAACAAAGGGTTTGTGATGGATGGGTAAGATGGGATTGTCATATTGTCATGAATATTATTTGGCCATGTCATATATTATCCGTATCTTTAGGGTGGACGGGTGGGAGTAGCATGTATAATAAACGGTTAAGCTTATTAAGTCTTATTCTAAATAGGGGCACCCCCCATCTATCCCTATGTTAATAAGGAGGGGAGGGGGTATCTATAAAGGGGTCTAAGCCCCCCTATTTAGCCCTGTATGGGGTGGCCCCCCTGCCCGCTGGTGGCCGTATCCCCTGTCTACAGCGGCTTTTAGGGGGGTCTGAGAGGGGGACGGTACTCTCCACGAAGTATATGGAGTTTTAAAATATTTTTTTAGAAAAAATTTAGGTATTTGGGTGGCTATTTATTATGTATGAACAATATAGAACTTAAGATACTTTTCTACCTCCTGGTGATTGTACACCACATATCTGTTTTACTTTTAGTGATTTCACCTCCCTTCCTTATAGTATACGAACCATTCTGGGTTTGGTTACCTTTAAACGTATGGATTATGCACATACTCTTTTCCCCTGTGTTGGTGTGTCCAGCCACTATATGGGAGAATAGACTTAGGAGGAAATTGAATAAACCTGTAATAAAGACTTTTGTGTTACATTACTACATTAAACCCATAAAGGATTACTTCACCTTCTTTATGTAAAAAAAATTTTAGGAAAATAATTGATGGGTTCCTTTATTTTTTGTACTTTTGTAATATGAAAAGAATAGTATATACACCCCTAAGTCGTGAATTCTTATTAAACCGGGGATACTGTTGTAATAGTGGATGTAGTAATTGTCCATATAACTATAAAAAAGAAATAATGAAAAAATACGAAACAAGACCCCATCCAAACGTGGAACAAATCATTGCCTTCAATAGGGAACAACATTTGATGGATAATGGTGGACCAGGGGTACCAATGGAGAAAGAAGATGAACCGAATAACATTCCTAATCGGGTCACCACATTCATGGAGGGTTTGGATGTGTTGAAACCCTTTACGGAGGAAACTATTGATACAATAATTGAAAACGGTGGTGATGGTTCTTTTGACCATTATGATAGTAGTTCCTTATATCACTATGATGATGGGGTATGTGACGGAGAATACACACATCCTACCCAAGAGGAGATTATAGAACATAACAGACAACCATGTAGAGACTATATCGGGTTATCCAACTATTCGGAAAAAATGACTTTGGTTCCAGAAAACTTATTGGAGAAATTGAAGGACTTTGACTACTGGAAAGAATGGAAACACAAATAAACTTATAACTGGCCTTTTTGTATTATTGAGGTATTTATAATAAAAACAAGAAACTATGAATATAAGTGAATCAGAAAAAAATAGAATTAGAGGTTTACACTCAGACGCCTCTGTAATTAAAGAGTCTTGGGGTAGTAAGAAAGACGAATACAAAAGAACCGACGGTCATAGGACTGGTGATGTAGATGGTCACTATAAGGATTATGAAGGTGAGTATGGTGGAAACGCACATGAGTACAAAAGACATGATGGTCATAAGAGTGGTGACGTAAATGGTCATTATAAAACTTATGAAACTGCTGATGTTATCGGTGTAGATAGACCGGAATCAGAAGAAGCTCAGTCTAAATTTAATAATGAAGGTAATACTGAGTTTGATGAAATGGATGTTTTAGAAACTGACATTAATATTAATGAGGATACTGAAGGTGAGGAAACTTATAACTATGGTGAAGATGAAGGTGAGGACCATGATGAGGAAATGGATTTAGAACATGACGAAGATATGGCACCACATGATAGAGTTGACGCAATACAAAAACACTTGGACGCACTTAAGAAAGATATGTCTTATGATGAAGACCGTGAAGATAGAGGTGAAGATGGTGATGATTTCGAATAAGAAATAAATATATAATTAATTAGAGGTCCTTTTTGGACCTTTTTTTATGCCTATACGTTACATTAGTGACTAAAGCCTGCAAATCGGCAACCGGGCGGAACCCGACTTCGTCGGACCGGATGGACATGACCCCTTTATTTTTGACAAGACCTTTAATAAGAACTCTTATATTTATAGTGAAAGAATACTACTATGAGCACAGTAAGAATAACAGAGTCTGATTTAAAAAGAATCATACAAAGGGTAATAAAGGAACAAACTAGTCTAGAGATGCCTCAGTCTGTTAAGGATGAATTAATGGGTAACCTTGAGGATGCTGGTTATGTTGGAGATGGGGAAGAAGTTGAGGAGTTATCTGTTGATGAACCTTTAGAAGTCGTACCTACTGAAAAGACGGATACCGATTGGAATACCATTGGGGATTTCTTTAAAGATTATTACGCACACGTTAGAGAGAGATTTTCACGAGTATCTCCAAATGAGTTTGACGAGATTACGGTTTTAATTAATGCCGTCGTATCTCTAGCTGGAGACATTAACCTAGACAATAAGGACGCGGGGATGTTAGTACAACAATTAACCAAAAGAATTAAGGACCAGATAAAAGCGTAAACATGAAAAAAATAAGAGTAACAGAAACTGAACTTATACAGTTAGTAAAAAAGATAATTAAAGAAGATGCTCAAAACGCGTACTTCACACAAAAGGTTACCGGTCAAGAAATGCCACATGATGCCGACGATATGGCACCAGATGGTATGGATGATGATTCGGATGTAAACGAAACTGAGGATAAAACCACATTTAATTCAGTGGGTTCTGGTTTTGTAGATAAACAGGGAGAATCTGATAGATTAAAGAAATTTAAGGAGAACCAAAAAAATGTAGACGAACAAGAAACTGGTGTAATGGGTCTTGATGACGCTGGTTCCGCTTTAGACACTATGTCATATACAAATCCTGACGCTTCGGGATTCCAATCTGATGGTCCTGAGGATTCTTATGGGGGATGGGATGATGAAATGTATGTGTAGGTACTTTATTTAATATAACATAAAATAACCCTTCCATATTATGGTGGGGTTTTTTATTTCCTACACACCTAGCCGCTTATTATTAATAGACCTATATGGGTGGTAAAAAAATTTTGAGATTTTTTTGAGAAATTTAACTTTTTTTGTTATCTTTATAATATAAAACAATTTAAAAATAATACCCTATGCCAGTTACAACAACAATATGTGTTATCTTAGGCATCCTTTTATGGGCTGGACTTAAGATACTTGCAGCGTACAACCACTGGAAATAAATGTGGTTAGGAACTATAATAATAACAAGTATATACCTAGTATTTAAATTTATATTTTGGGTGATAGATAAGTTAGACGAGTAATGGTTAAAATACATAAGTCTACCCTTGACGTACAAAGAATATAGAAGTATTTATTGGTATGGATAATTGCACAAAATCATCAGGAGCTATAGCTGGAAAACCTTGGACATTCTCTAGTGTCCAGAAATTACGTAACCTATATAATTTCGGTAGCCTTCTGTTAGAATACACAAAAGACATTTATGCACCTTTGGACAGATGGTCAAACGTCTCTCTATGTACTGAGAAAAAAGGGACAACAACATATCGTTATGGTGTATTAAATGATGACCGAACTTGGTCTTTATTAAATAAGGTTGATAATCACCTATTTGTGTTTGCTTATATCATTAATAAATTTAAAGAACTTGATATTGATGTCGTTAAAGGTAATCTTGTTGATATTGATACTTTATCTGTAGGAATGGAGACAGGACAATACTCTGATAATGAAGGTAATACCGTTGCGGTTCCGACTAAAGAAGATTTCTTTTCTGAAGACGGAATGTATTATAACGATATTATCTGTATGATATACGGTACAACCAAAAAAGGTGATGAGACAGAGAGTAAAGCTATGGAATATCTTAAAAGTATATCTGTTATTTCTGGTGAGTGGGAAGGAATGTGTCCTGGAGATACTACGGATGTTAAAAATGGGATTGATATTATTAAGATATTAGATGATGGCAAGACACAGGGATTCCAAGTAAAACCATTTGACGGCATATGTTTCGACCATAATAACTTTATTGTTAGTGGTGTAGGTAACGCTAAAATATATCGTCAACCACCTAATGGTCCAAATTATTATGTTTTTGGTGGACAAGGTGAATTATCTAATTCATTTATTATATTTAAAAATTCTGGTGTTGGCACTACAACATCTAAAAATAGGTGGGGTAGTAACGTGAAAGAGTATACCTTCCCCAAATCTTCTATTATAAAACATAGTATTGATGGGATTGAAAAAATGGTATGTGGAAACAGTAAAGGTGGTTTGAATGAGTTTAACGAATGGTATGTCTTTAAAAATAAAGATTTATTGTAAATGAATGGTAACTGTATATTTATATAAAAGAAAAGTTAATCGTATATGACATTAAGAAAAATTTTAGCAGAAGGTAGGGTTGAGAGTATTTATTCTAAATATTTAGATGGCTCAATTGATGGAGAAGGCTTTGGTGCAAAAAATATATACTACAATCAAATAGTTCCAGGAAGTGCAGAGATAAACCCTAATCACAAATACCTAGAATGGATAACTAAAAACTGGTCACCAACAGACGTTAATGAAACTGGTCATGTCGAACACAACCTAAAAGAAATACTACTAGCAGTATCCAAATTCGACAATCAATCCCAAAGACTAGAGATAAAAGATTTAAATCAATATAAACATATTGACCAGTTATTTGACGCACTTAAGAAAGTTGGTGAAACAGCAAGACGAACTGTTAATATTAGTGGTGACGTAAAAAAAATATACGAAGATAATCGATTTGTTGTTGTAGTACCCGAAACCCATAAAGCCTCGTGTTACTATGGGTCAGGTACAAAATGGTGTACGGCATCCAAAGACACTGACTCACACTTCTCAACCTATAAAGGTAACGGAGAACTTTATTATATAATCGATAAAACTCTAAAAACAACCAGTCCTTACTATAAAGTGGCATTAAACAAAAAGATAGAAGGTCATAAAGAGGATTTTTGGGATGTAAGAGACGCACCAATAACAGATAAGAACAATATCTTACCTATCGTACAAAATTCAAAGATGATAAAGGAGATAAGAAATCATTTCGCTATCAAATTCCAAGAAAGGATTGAACAAGAGATAGAGTTACAATCACGAAGATTAAGTGATGCTGAAGAAAGAAGAGAAAGAGAAAGGATGAGAAGGATAGTAGTGGGTGTCGAAGCCAATAGAAGAAGAATGGCTGATGAATGGAATCCAGAAAATACCAATGATAGAGGTTTAGCGGCAAACGCATTAAGAGACTGGTTAATAGATGAAGGTGAGTGGGAAGGAGCAACAAAGGATGAAGTCCTCACCTCAATAACAGACCTAAGGGACCAAATGGAGAACGACCCTGAAGTTATTGAGGACCCAAACGGTGATAAAGCACAAGAATACGGTCAAGATTTAAATGACCTAGAAGAAGAGTTAGAAGGAGCAGAAAGTGTGTACGACATAATCCCATTACACGATTACTATGGTATGTATGAATTTGAATATGCTGGAGCTGAATATGCTGTAGGAGATGATTCATCAGCTGATGAGGCAGCATTCGAAAGAACTAAAAGTTTAATTGAAGATATAGGTTATGAAGGATTTAGTGAAGGGTTTACGGACTCACACATAGATGGTGATAGTTTAGCTGACTATATGGAGGACTGGTTTTATGACGACATGAATGATAGGCCAGAAGATTATTTGTCTTTTGAAGATGATACTGAATTAAGTGATGTAGCTGAACAGAAGATAGATGATATAGATGGTGATATTGCTGAACTACAAGAAGAATTAAAAAATGTAGAAAGTGAGAGTGGAGAACAAGAAATAGTAGACCAGATAGATGAACTAGAGAATTATAAAGAAGAAATTACTGATGATGAGGACAACTGGGAATATACAGAAGAGGCAAAAGATGCCTACGTTGAAGGTAGAAAGCAAGAGGTTAGGGACGACCCAATGGCTCACCTACAGGATTGGGGTATGGCAGATAGAATCGGAGACTTTATTGATGAAGATGGGTTTATTGATGATGTAATAAGTTCAGACGGTAGAGGTCATACACTTTCAACTTACGATGGAGATGAACATGAGATTGTCTTTGGAGATGAGTGGTACTATATTTATAGAACAAATTAGATATGTTAGATATACTTAGAAAAATATTAAAAGAAGAAATCGACTCATTACAAGAGAAGGATACGAATCCTTGTTGGGATAAATATGAAATGATTGGTATGAAAACTAAAGACGGTAAGGAAGTCCCAAACTGTGTACCAATAGAAGAAGAATTACTACAAGAAGCGGAATACCAAGGAAGAAAAGTAAAACTTAACAAACCAACAAGAGGTGACGTTAAGAAGTTTAAAGTTTATGTAAAAAATGATAAAGGTAATGTGGTTAAAGTTAACTTTGGACATGGAGGTACGTCAGCAAAAAAGAAGGGTGAAAAAACAATGAGAATAAGAAAATCAAACCCCGAGGCAAGAAAATCTTTTAGAGCTAGACATAATTGTGATAACCCAGGACCGAAATGGAAAGCTAGGTACTGGTCATGTAAAAAATGGTGATGAAAAAAATAATTAAATTAACAGAAACGGACTTAGAAAGAATCGTTAAAAATATATTACTAGAAGCTACCGACAAAAAAGAAATGGAGGGATTTGCTGAAGGAAGAGGTAAAGGAGCTGAAAAAATAACAGATAGTGCAAAAGAGAAAGGAGGTAACTCAATGCTAACCTACCATCATTTTAAGGTGAAACTACCTTACTATGAAAAAGCAGCTGAAGGTAAATTTAATAAAGAAAAGTCTGTAAAAGAATATAAAAAACACTTAGAGGAATTATACAACACAACTAATAAAGAAATGGATATAACACCAATAAAGTTCCAAGAACTAATGGGTAGGATTGAGGTGTTGGGTGAGTTAATAATTGAAAATAAATAATGAGGGGATTGGGTAAAATATTGTTAGAAGGAAGGGTAGAAGATGCACGCCAATATATAGCAAATTCTATTGGGACGGAAATGTTGTCTGACAAAAGTGAAGAGGTACTTGGATATTTTATAGATGGGGACCCATCAGGTAATCACAAATATCTAATGTGGATGGTAAAAATGCATGACACAGATAGTGGGTTCTCTCCTAATATGCTAATTGATTATGTAGGAAGATTCCATAATAATTTAGATAAGATACACCCAGCACTTGTAATGGATATGGGATTATATTCTAAAAGTAGAATAGCGACATCACCTAAGAACATAGATTCATACCCGACTTATAGGAGTTTAAAAGGGGTTGTAGATGCAGCAGAAGAATCGGTAACAAGAAAACAAAAAGAAAAGGAAGCAAAAACAGGTGTAGATAAATTATATGAAGACGACAGATGGTTATTGGTTAAACCAAATACCTACGAAGGTTCTTGTTATTATGGGTCGGCAACTAAATGGTGTACAGCCTCCAAAGATGCACCATCTCATTTTGAAAGTTATAGTAAGACAGGAAACTTATACTATATAATAGACAAGAAAAAAGATGTTGGTGACTTCTTTAAAATAGCATTGCATAAAAAATGGAATGAGGAGGAAGACTGGTATGATAGAGCTGATAATGAATTAACACAAGAAACAGAAAACGCTATACGGTCTCTATTACCCACCAAATTAATTAACGCGTTAGAAGAAAACCATGGAAGTTTACGTAAAAATGCGTCAAGTTCAAGGTCCAAATTCAGCTATGATGAGTTTAGAAACGTCCTAAAAGAACACATAATCGAAGCAGGAAAAGAAATAAAATTAAAAACCAGAAGTGGGGTCTGGGATTTACATATTCTTGGCAACTTGTTTGTTTGGTCCGGTAATGACCCACGTGTAGAAGTGTTAACAGAACTTTTCCCAGGCAACGAACCTATAATGCCAATATGGGTTGACTTAATCGATGATGACATTACTGAGTTTTCGTTACAAGAAAAAGAAACAACGTACAGTATAGATGAGTTATCAGTACAACACTTACAACCAGAAGACTACCTAAATAAGTGGCCAGAACAAGGTCTACGTTACGAGTCTGTTGAGAGGAATTTAAATACGTTCCTAGAGCTTATATACCTGCCTAAAGTTAGAGTGGTGTTAGATAGTGATGAAATGGTGGACTTTACTGGTATAGAGTACAAAACCTGGAGCCCCGACTCCTACGTATCAAGTTTCACATTTAAATACCCACCAAGAAAAGGTACAATGACTCAGAAATTTGTAGACTACCTAAAGTCATTCCCAGAAAGCACCTCAAAGGAATTCTATGAAGATGTGTTAGGTTATTCTCGTCCTCGTGCACATAACAATATGTTCTTTTCATCAATAAAAGATTCGGGTATTGTAAAAATGGAAAGAAGAGGTAGACAATTTGTTTACAGTCTAGGTCCAAACTATGAAGCTTGGAAAAATGGTAGATTACTTAGAAGTACTAACGCTTATAGAACAGTATAAAAATAAATTATAAAAAATATTTACATAAAATGGTTATATCAGAACAGGAAAAAAACAGAATACTTAATTTACACATTAATAGTATAAATATTAATGGTTCATTAATTACTGAAGAGGTATACGGTAAAGGGCAAAAAGGTAAAAAAATTAAAGAAATACAAAAACTACTAGGAAATGTTACAGTAGACGGTAGATTCGGACCAGAAACAGAAAAAGCAGTCAGACAATTCCAAAAAAGTTCTGGGTTAAAGTCGGATGGCTATGTAGGTAGTGAAACTTTAAAAGCTCTACAAGGAAAAACATCAGAAGGTGGAACTTTTGATGATAACGAAAAGACACTTACCACTTGGAAAGACTATAAGGCAGATTGGGAAAAATATATTTCAAGTAGAGATGAAGGTAATATTTTTAGAAAATGGATGAAAATTAATTACCCTGATTGGGAATATAAAGAGCAACCTTTAGATTTAAAAGGCTCACATACAAATATGTACATGCTACAGGCTTATGTAGACCATGGAAAAGAATTCGAGAATAGTGGGTTTTTAGAAAAATATTCTTCTGCTGACGAAATAAATATGCCTAGTGAGGTTGTTGGTGAGTTCGACACAGTAGAATTCTCCGATTCGTTAAGTAGTAATGTCAGCTTTAACCCAAAGGAAGAAACAGCAGTTATACAATGTGATGAAGATTTAGGATGTGCACAATGGGTATCCGATATGTTAAATAAATGGCAGGGTAATGCATGGCACGCGCATCGTATAGGTACTAATACCTTTTCTACTTTTGAAAATTTAGACACAAACACTGTTAAGGATATGACAGAATATTTTAATAAAGTTAATGCAAATCCAGAAACTAATATAAACAGTAACTTGAGTAGTTTTGTAGGTAATTTAGTTCCAGACCAAAGTAACTTTAGTGATTTAAATGTAGACGATGTGGTTGGCTTATACCACAAACCTTCTGGTGAGTTTACTAGGGCCTTTTATGAAGGGTTAACAGGAAACAAGGGAATGGGTAAAGGTATTAAACAGAGTGACGGACCATTTTTTGTTAAAGAAGATGGTGAAGCTTGGTCAAAAGAAGATATAGGTAAAGATATAAAATTTAAAGCTGGAAAAACACTAACATCAGGTAAGGGACCAGGAATTAACACCCATTTAGGTTTTGTTGGAGCAAAGGTTGACGGTGAACCTATTATATTTCATAATGTACACGGTAATGTATATGCTACTCCACTATCCAAAATGGGTGGTGACAATTCTATTGTTTGGGCAAGAAGTACTGAAAGTACAGGGAGTGACGCGACTGCAATGTTTAATAATGTATGGGAAAAAATATTTGGTTAAAATGGAAATAAAAATAACAGAATCACAATTAAAACACATTTTATCTGAACAAGAGGATAAACAACCAATAAAATACGCATGCGTACCAGAAGATTTTAGGGTTGGTACAGAACAAATTGTAGAATATTGGAAAGCCCCTACAATGGCTAAAGTAGTTTTAGGTATAATAGGTAGAGAAAGTAATTTTGGTAAATTATGGGGTACAGAGAATGGACCCGAATGGATTAAGTGGATGTTCCCTACTAAATACACACTTAAAACACCATTTGAATATATTTTAAATAGTAGTCCTTGGTTATTGGACAAGGCTAAAAAAATTATGTCTAGTGAAGTGGATAACTGGCAACCTAGTATGGGACTTAGTCAGATGACACCAGATGTCGCTGCAAAATATGGGATACCTTACGAGGATTTATTAGAAGCTAATGGAGCAATGTCAGCTACTTTCGCTTATCTAATGGAGAACTACCAAAAAGCTAGGAAATATAATGACACAGACAAACCTTCAGTAGTTGCATCTTCTTCTAGTAAGTCAGACACAACATCAAAAAATAAAGACTTCGAGTACTCAACAGGTAATGCAGCTTTAGATTTATCTATAGCATCGTATAATGCAGGACCTACAAAGGTAATAAAACAGTGGTGTATGCCTAAAAAGGATGCTGGCTTAAGTGAACTTTTAAGAGTTTCTTGTAGTTCTAAAAAAGCAAATAAAGATGAACCCGTTAGAAATTATTTACCAAACTTTAAACAAGACCAGTTAACAACACACGGATACGTTAGAGAAGTTTCACAAAGAATGAAAGATTACACTTGTATTAAAGACGGATTTCCAGGATAGCTATTTAGACCTATCTCTAGCGTCTACCTCCATTGGGTGATTAATTCTGCCACATTTAACAAAATCGGTGATATAATAATAGTAAAAGTTAACCAAACCTAATTCATTATACTGTAACCAGTGTATTTTTTCGTGGGCCAGTACAGTTCCAGGTCCACCACCTTCAGATTGGTACTTGTTAGATATTAATATACCGAATGGTGGTATGGTTACAGCCATCATTTTATCAGGTAATTCAAAATTAATGTACCTTATAGGTGGTTCCTCGTTAAAGTTTATGTAGTGTGATGTAATTATTACAGTTACAAAAACTAATATTATTCTTAATAGTGTTTTCATACTACAAAGATAAGTATTTTTATTGGTATTACAAAATTAAATGTATTTATTATGATATGAATTATATTTATCTATATACTATTAATGGGGGATATATTTATAAGGGATGTTAATAATAAAAATAAAACAAAAACAATGAAAAAAATAATTAAATTAACAGAAACGGACTTAAAAAGAATCGTTAAAAAAGTTATTAAGGAAGAAGACTTTGGTTCAATACGTGGATACGATAGTGACTATACTGAATATGGTAATGCACCAGAACCTATAAAATCTCCTCAGAGAAGTACAGCTGAGCAGATATTTCAATTATTCGACCATAAGATTGGTGAGTGGTCTATAAGTCCGAACCATAGAGTAACCAAGGAAACAAACCAGTATTTGTCTGAATGGAAAGAAAACGCTATAAATCAACTTAAAGTTATTATAAATGATATTGAGTTAGATGATGTAGCAGCTTACAATGAACTATCTGGTGAAGAATTGGAATTACCAGAAAACGGCAGAACTTTGGCTGGTGGTGACGAAACAAAAGGAGGACTACCAAAACAAAGAGGGAGTAAACACCCAGCTATGAAGAAAAAACAAAATTAGGTAAAGGTGGTAAGATATGATTAATTTAACTAGAAGAGTAGTGATGTATTTTAATAAACTTAAAAAGGTTTTATTATATTTTGACTTTCAACCCTTACTATTCTTTTGGGTTTTAAGTGATGTATTTAATAATATGGTATTATGGAGCACTCATTCTATATGGGTGGAACAGGGACAGGGAAATACATATTTTTTATACCTTGCTTATCTAATATTAAGTATTTTAATGCTTCTATTTATTCATAACTATAAAAGGTTATCTTTGTTTGTTAATCTATACCTGTGTTTATATTTATTTAGTACAATTAGATATTTGCTTCACTCTGTTGATTATCAGAATATAGAAATAATTGATTATAAGAATATATTCATAACACTCTGGTATTCTACTATGTGGATATGGGTAGCTTTTAAGATTAAAAATGAAAATCTACATAAACAATTAAATAATGAGTGAGAATTTAACAACCATAATAATAACATTAGTGTCGGTTTTATTTGGAGCTGGGGGGTGGAAATTTTATGAGTTTCTCATTAAGAATAAAAGAGAAAAACAAAAGGAGGACTTATCAGAGAATAATATCTTTAGGGATGACTTAATAAGTAGAGTAGATAAACTAGAAGCAGATAAAGGTAATTGCTTAAATAGTTTATTGGAAATCAGTAAGGAGGTTTCATCTTTAACTACTAAGGTAGAGTTTTTAGAGAGAGAAAATATAAGCTTAAAAACAAAATTAGAAAAATGAAAAAAATAAGGATAACAGAATCTGAACTTATAGATTTAGTAAAAAGAATAGTTAATGAAGAGGGAGGGCCTATGGTACCAATAGACCCACACGCAGGAGAGTCTAGTAGTGAGTTTGACGGAATGACAAGAGAAGAGGCGAGAAAAACGATTAACTGGGCAGCCAAACATTATAACCAAACTGAAAAAGCAAGAAAAAAAGCTTTTTATGCTAAGTACGGTACTTTAAAGGGTGAAGAATAAAGTGTAGATGAAAGGATTACTTAGAAATATTATTAATGAACAAGAAGAAGAAAAAAACTTAATAGAACAAACCGAACCTAAAACTACGTCTAAATTAAAATTTAATAAACAGACTAAAAAGAAAGGTGCAAAAACTGACGTATATAATGTAGTTAAGGGTGGCACTACAATAGGTCAAGTTAAATGGTATAGTAGATTACGTGGTTATGGTTTCTTACCACCTTCTGGTAATGAGTCAGAAGTTACGGAATTCGTTAAAGAAATCTCTAAAACACATAGAGAGAATAACAAAAAGAACAAATAGGTTTTAGTAAAGTGACATCATTAATGATGAGGCTTCTCTCATTTTCTGATTAATACGATTAACCTCTTGTTGATTAACCTTATCATATTCAACACCAACCATAATGTGTTTAGATTGGTCCTCTATACTTAATTTAGGGACCCTACTTAATCTGTTTTCCAACTTTTGATATTCTCTTAGTAAGTTATCGTATTGTACCGCTTTTCTATTGTCCATAATTCTTTTATTATAAGTATGTTTATATTTCACTTTCTTACTCTTGTAAGTATTTATAATAAAACTATCCTATTAAATTAATTTATAAATGGTAAAAAATGATTAAAATGAAAAATATATTCAAACTTAACGAATCAGAAAAAAATAGAATTAGGGGGTTACACGGAATGCAACTTATTACGGAAGAAATCAATGCTGAGTGTAGTGAACTATTTGCTAAGTTAGGTAGAGAGATTTTAAGTTCTCGTAATAATGAAATAGATATGGATGGTAAGGGTCAGAGCCAACAACAAAGGATGAGTAGTAGAAATCAAGTTAAAAGGGATATGTCACAGTTAGCTTGTTGTTTTGAGAACAATGAAGAGTCTTATGTACAACCCGTTCAGGATTTAGAAATGATAGATACTAGTTCAGATGCTGGTAAGGGAAATAGAATTAAAAAAGGGTTTAGTGGACAAGAGGAGAATAATCAAGCTTATGCGTTACTTAGTAAACAAATTAAGGAACAAAAAATTGAATGTAAAAAATAAATAATTATGAATAACATATTTAACTTAAACGAATCAGAAAAAAATAGAATTAGGAAATTACACGAGTGTGGTGTTTGTGATAAAATGTCTGGAACTGAAGATGATGATGGTATGCACATGATGCCAGATGGTACTGTGATGAAAGATTCTGATATGGATGTGATTGTAATCGACACCCCTGGATATGAAGAAGTAGGTGAGGAAATGTCTATTGGTGATAGAATTGCTGAAATAGAACATCATTTATCAGCTATCAGAGCTGAACAAGGTAAATTATAATAAAATGCAGAAAAAAATCGTATTAAAAGAGTCTGATATTGCTAGGATTGTAAATAAAGTGGTTAAAGCACACGAAAAAAACGAAAACATTACAGAACAATTGTCACATGGGGACGATAATTCATTCACAACTGAATTCAGCAGTACTGCTGATGTGGATATCTTTGGTATAGAAAGATTTGTACCCGAATTAGCTGGTGGTGACTTTAATTATGATATGGAAAGTATTGATGTCGTAATAAAATGGAGATACGAGTTAGAACTTAGAAGTTGGGGGATAAAAAGTATCATTGTTTATACCCAGAGTGTAGATATTAATGGGGTTGTTAACATTTGGGGTGAAGAAGAGGGTGATAGGTTAGAGGAATTCTCGTTATTTGTAGATACTATGGGTGGATTCTCCAATGATGAAGGATGGGTATATCAAGACGAACAAAATCACATGGACTTTGGTTCAATTGTACCAAGAAATGTAATGATTGACACTAGAGAAAAGTTAGTAACTGTAGAGTGGTAGGCTAAAACTTACACATACACAGTAAAAGAACAGTAAAAGAGGGTATTCCCTCTTTTTAGTTTAAATCCTTTAATTTTTTATCAACTTCTTGTTTAGTACACGTTAACCACCGCTTAACAGTGTGTCGTTCATGTAAAACAATATAAATAACAGCTCCAATAAGGGGGCTTATTGCCCAACACCAAAAATCCATAGATTATTTTTTATTTACGTTTTATTACCATAACTAATTACCAAAAAACAATAATTTAATTAATATACCTAATAGAATACTGTATACCCCCCATAAACCACGACTAATAGTCTTTTTCCATGTTAAAACACCCTCAAATTCAACTAATTTACCCTCATAGTGTTTTATTTTCTTTTCTTTGTCGTATCTAAAGTCGGTATTTTTATTAATTCTAACAATTAATCCTTTTTCTGGGTCCAAAATTGTTTTACGAATATATCTAATATCAGATTTCATTTCATTTTGATTCTTTTCTAGAATCTCTAATGTTCGTTCCATTCTTTTAATCTCACCATTAGGTAACTTACTTTTTATAGAGTCTAAATCGTTGATTAATTTTTGTATTAAGTCTTTTTGTGTAGCCATTTTAGTTAAGTCTTTAATTTTAGTTTACAATAAATATCCGTACAATTCTATTTATTAACTAAAGGTATGCGTGTTTGTACTTTTATTGATATTTATTATAAAAGATACTATGAAATTAGAAGAACAGATTAAAAGAATAAATGTTATGATGTTAACTGAATCTGAAATGGACAGACCCGTTAGTTCTACCGGTGGAGGAACATCCACAAGTTCTTCTGGTTCCTTCGAAGGTGATGCATTTGAACAGGGTGGAATCTTCTCTAATAATGGTAGAAAGGATGATATAGGTGAATTACCACAGGTTATTGATATTACTGGTGGGGATTCAGAAGAAATTACTTTATCTGTAGACGATATGTTCGGAACAGACCCATCAGTTGATGTTATGCAAGTAATTGATAATCTAATTGGGACATCCTCTCCAATAGGACCAGGAGACTCTAAAGGTGATGACATTGGACCAGGAGGTCCAAGAGGTGGTGATTATGGTGACCCACATGGTGGTGATGATGACGGACCAGGAGGCGCTGAAGATTATGGTGACGATGGTGACGATGGTGACGATGGTTATGACCCACACTCTGGTCCAGGAAAGCCCACTAGGGAACCAGAGGAACCAAGGGACTCTATGGATTTTGTACCTTGTTGTGAACCATGTGGTAATGGAATGTGGAAAAGATGTAATACTGATGATTGTGTTTATAGTACAATATCAGACTGTGAATTAAGAGGTAAAAATAAAACTTATTCTGAATCAAAGAAATCTAGAACCACATTTAACAATTAGACACAACATTTATATTATGTCCAATAGGATATGAAATTGACTATACTAAAGACCCTTTAACTAGGGTCTTTTTTATTGACATGACGTATTAAAAATCTTACATTTAACACATGAAGATAAAAGACATTAAAAATAATAATCCGGATTATGGTGCTTCTATGATTGATGCACTAAGGATGCTGGACCCATCTAAAAATGGTAAATTTATACATCTATTACTTAAAGAAGTTATTGACTCTGAAAAAAGTATGGTCATGTATTCGTCTGATTTAGATAAGTTAGATATTAATAGAAAAGAACTACCCTACACCACACAACACATATTAGCTATGGCATGTGATTCTGTAGGTGGTACACAAACAATTCTGGACTTAGGAAGATTTCAACAATTGTGTGATGAAGGTCATATTGTCGATAAGGATGTACAAAATTATAAATCTATAGGTGACATTAGTGTTGTTGTATTAGATGCTGAAACTAAAAAATTAGGTAATAAGGTTGATTACGAAACCCAGGTTATCATTGACAATGAGGAATGGCTTGTTCTTAAGCCACTTAATATGAACGCTAGTAGAAAATATGGTGCATCAACTAAATGGTGTACAACACAAAGAGACGAAGGTTACTTCTACGATTATTCTAATAAGGGTGTTGTACTATACATTCTATCTAAAACAAGTAATGTTAAATGGGCAATTTATTACGAACATAAAAAGAATATGTTAAGTTGGTGGAACACTATTGACGAAAGAGTTGACGGGTTAATGGTAGATTTACCATCAGACCTAAAAAGCCGGTTACTTAAATTAGTGTTGAATGAACCACACCCTAATATATTTTATTTTAGTGAAGAAGAAGTTACACGAGGTAAAAAACTAATGAGAGAAGTTGAGTTTGGTATTGAATTACCTATAGTGCAAGTTGATGAGATTGAACCATTAGTGGAGGTTGATGAAATCATAGATAGTGACACATTAACAATTGACGGTCTATAACAGTAACTATAATTTGTTGGGATTATACACCTTAGTTCTGTCTATTTCTTTAGAGTAACATATGTGACATAATGTCTGTATCTTATTTGTTTTCTTAGCACCTATTGGTTTTCCATAATGAGCAACACTATTTATAGACATTTTTTTATCACACAACGTACATTTATAAAGGTTGTCATTACACATGACAACCTTTACTTTTATGAGATTTAAATACCATTAACTGGTATAGTATTTCGGTGTTAATTCAGGGTGTAACAAATCTTCGAATTGAGCTTGTGTCACTGATATTATTTCAGAATCCCTAGCGTCCTCCCCTAAATAGTGTGCTAATCTTGTTGTTGCTTCGAATACTGATTCTGACTCTACAACATATTTATATTTTTTTACTTTTGGTTTCCCGTCATTGTCCGTTACACCCGTTTCGAATGCTACTACTGCTTGATAATACATTTTCTTTTTTTTTAATTAGTTATTATTTGATTTCGTTATAACGATTTAAATGTACGTTAACAACATTTTACTAACACTACTCAACCGACTGATGAGGGTGGACTTCATATTCACACCTCACTCATCTTTTATTTCCCATCTTATCTTTTAATTTATTAAATAATTTTCTTTTAGGTATGCCTAAACCAAAATTATACCACGCTCTTTCATGAAAATAATATAATATCATTTTAGTGAATAGTTCTAACCCACCTACCTTTAGCCCAACCATTGGGTCCCCAGTAACCACCCAACCTAATAACATAGTATCCACAGTACCGATTATTCTCCACGTTATTGTTTTAAGTATGTGCCTATTTCTACTTACTAACTGTGATTTTCCTTTTGACGTTTTAATATTTTTATAACCCATCATACTATATACGAACCTATAACCATTATTAGTATGGTGATAACTATGCCCACCATACCTATAAACACAAACCTTTCTGAGTCTCTATATTTTCTATAATTTTTCATACGTAATATTAAAAATTCTAATTGTTATTATAAACATTTTTTGATTTAAATGTGCTTACCTAATTGTTCCAGTTTTCATTATTAGTTTTTATCAGATATGCACACACACCTAACCCAAACATAGTCCCTATTAAAAATCCTATAATTACCATCATTTGTTTTTGTGTGTTAAGTATTTTGATATTTATTGTGCACTTCTTCTATTATATCCGCTGCCCATTCATAACATTTTATTGGGTCCAAGTGAATCTTATTTTTGTGTGGTTTCCAGGCCTCCCCGTCTAATCTCCAAATAACACACTTCCACTTCTTATTATGTGGAATCACTGATACCCAGTGTTCCATTTCTATTAGGAGTTTAATATCGTCTTCCATTAACACATTTATAACTTCCAGTGTGGTTCCACCAAGTACAAACCAAATAGTACGGTAGCTATCATTAATTGACCAGTAAAAAGGCCTAAGTAAATTATTATAGACAAATCTACCCATTTACGATTCTTAATTAACCATTTTTTAAATTTCATTTTATTTATTTTTTTTGTTTAGCTTCACCTTCTTTAATTACACTTTTGAAGTGTTTTAACTGACTATCTATTCGTATTTTCTCTTTAGTTAAAGCTGTTATTCTCATACGTGCTATAGAATATTTATCCATTATTTATTGTTTTTATATACCTGCATTATTTATTTATTCTTACCCCATAACACCATAGGTCTATTCTTATAAACCATTTGTTGTCATGTTTACCAAAACCCATTCGTAACATTCTATTCCTACTATCAAGTTTTAGTATTGTTGTTTTCATTATTTGTTCTTGTGTCTATTCTTCCTAGAACGTTTCTTACGTTTGTGTGTTGCAATCTTTAACGATTTCTTTTTTTTAGCTCCACTCATAATTTACCAGTTTTTATAAACATCATCATAACTCCATATCCCTGTGTTGCTTTGATTTGGGAATGTGTCCTTAAACATTTTATTAAACTCCATAAATTCCTTCCTAGTCCAAACATATTGTTTTGAGGTGTCTTTACCCACCATCTCACCAAACATGGGAGAGTGAGATACTATTTTACCGTATTTATTTGTATCTATGGGTGAGTATGTGAATATAAAATACACACTATCACCTTTCATAAATTTCTGTTTATCCATTGGTTGTTTTAAACTATTAATCAATTCACTTACTATAGTTGGGCTGTATTTGTTATGTCCACATAATGTAGTACTTGTGGTATCTATGTAACACATATCATACATTTGAGCGTAGTAATAGTCAACCTCCCAATAAGTCCACCCAATAGTCCAATCACTTGTTGTGGATAAACTAACATTAGAATCTTTAATAGCTTTTCTAATTAAAGGAAACATAGTGTGTTCACTACATATTTTTTTCCCAGTATTATCATAACAATACCAAGAGTTCTCGATTTCAAACATCACTTCTGAAAACTTTAATTTAAATGGTAGAGAATCCTGTATTCTATTAAAATAATCTACATAGACCAACCAAGTATCTTGTGGTATGGAATCTTCATTAATAGACGGTAAACCACCCTTACCCTTCCAATCTGATTCGTAATCACCTTTAGAAGTTTCTAACCTACAGACAAACTTACCCGTATACCCATTATCTACCATTCTCTGTAAAAACACCACTAAGTCATTGTAGGTTGGTCCTGTTGATGGACTGTATGCGGAACCAGGACCCTCAAGGTTAACTACAAATTTATCTGGGTTAATAGATACTATAGAGTCAGCTAATTGATTACTATGTAAAGAACGATTTTCCCACAATACGTTAACTTTATTTGGTGTTTTGTTTAATTCTTTTTTATTTTCTATTTCTTGACTACACGTTGGTAGAAGGAATATACATAACACTGTTATTACTAATAGTATTAGTATTTTTGGTAGTGTTACCTCATTATTATCTGCCATATTACTTTTATTTTTAATTTAATGTTTTACCTCTGCCTCCAATAAGTGCTTTTCTACATCTGATTGAATAGATTCGTCCACCAGTGTTCTCCAGTCGTTGTTCCCTTCTTTTATCGAATTTCTAATCCCTGTTGCTGAAATCCAACCAATATTTTCAGGTGGTGTGAATTCATTGATTTCATAACCCACACCTCTTCCAAAATTAATACTTTCTATATCTGGAATGGTAATAACTTGTACATTATGACCTTTTGTAGTGTGGTATTCTTCAATCATTTCAACCGTTTGTTCTGTCGTAAAAGGATTCTTTGCATCAGGAACGATATCTCTTACCATAATAAGTGCTGGAATTCCCTCATTTATTTTTTGCATGACTAAGGATATGTGACCTTGATGGTATGGTTGAAATCTACCCACAAAGATTGCGTATTTTTTACTTTCGTTAGTGGTGGGATTGCCACCATGATTTTTTACATCCCATTTTTTTGATTCCATTTTGTTTTTAAAATTATATTAATGTTTCACCAATTATTCCTTCTTTGACCAGATACTCAATTACAATTTGAACGCAGTCATCAATGTCGTTCTTATCAGTTTCTACTGTAAGTTCAGGGGTTAAAGGTGATTCGTATGGAGCATCAATTCCGGTAAATCCTTTTATTTCACCAGCTCTTGCTTTTTTATAAAGTCCTTTAGGGTCTCTTGATTCACAAACTGAAAGGTCCGCACTTACAAAAACCTCAATAAAGTTATCTGTAGAAATTATTTCTCTCGCTTCGTTTCTATCTTCACGGTAAGGAGAAATAAATGCGGTAAGTACTATTGAACCAGAATCAGCAAAAAGTTTTGCTACTTCTGTAATTCTTCTTATGTTTTCCGTTCTGTCTTCAGGAGAAAACCCCAGGTCTTTATTTAGACCCATCCTTACATTATCACCATCCAAAATATAAGTTTGTAATCCCATATCGTGTAATACTTTTTCAGTAGCATTTGCTACAGTTGATTTTCCAGAACCCGAAAGACCGGTAA